>Ga0325411_1006016_pt1 | contig 13357 bp, 10 predicted proteins | sample PopdelMetagenome_13_FD_206181 | JGI IMG/M metagenome (GOLD analysis project Ga0325411, IMG submission 206181) | Populus deltoides microbial communities from Bellville, Georgia, United States - Xylem-PdIQD-R4 | ecosystem: Host-associated > Plants > Phyllosphere > Stem > Wood/Secondary xylem... | reverse complement strand
GCTCAATAGACCCATCAGAATTAGTCTTGATCTTATACACCCAACGACAACCAACAACACTCTTACCAGGAGGTAGAGGAACCAGATCCCAAGTATCTGTCTTATGCAAAGCAGAAAGTTCCTCATCTACAGCTTGCTGCCAAAGCAGATCAAGAATTGCCTCTTTATAGGAAGAGGGCTCAAAGAGACAATGAATAGAAGCTAAAAAGGAAGTAAATGATGAAGAATAACAAGAATAAGCAAAATCTAGTAGTTTTATGGACTTACGATTGCGGATGTATTGACATGGAGGTGGATCCACAATCTCAGATGAAGCTTGAGGGGCTGTAAATGAGAATAGAGCTTCAGGTGTGCCAGAGAGTAAAGTACCAGTACCTGCAGAGTTCTGAGTACAAATTGATCGAACATAGGGAGAGGTATCATTACCAGAATCCTCAGAAAAAGGATCTATATGAATAAGATCAGATTTTGTTAGGCTATGAGTAGTGGATGGAATAGAAAAAAGGTATATGCTCAAGGAAGACAACATAACGAGACACATAAAGTTTCTGAGTTATTGGATCAAAACAACGATACCCCTTTTTACCTTCACCATAACCCAGAAAGACACAAATAGTGGATCAAGAGGATAGCTTACTGCGTTCTACATGAGGACAAAGAACGAAACAAGTACAACCAAAGACTCTAAATGAGGAATAATCAGGGACATACCCATATAACTTTTCGAAAGGAGATAGACCCGAACTATGAGAAGATGGAATTGTATTAATCAAACTTACAGCAGTAAGAACAGCTTCTCCCCAAAACTCACTAGGAACAAAAGCAGACAACAAGAGAGAACGAGCAATTTCGACAATGTGCTTATGTTTTCTTTCAGCAACACCATTTTGCTCAGGAGTGTCTGTACATGAAGTTTGGTGGATGGTTCCATCTAAGGCAAACATTTGACAAAATTTATTAGAGGTGTATTCCCCACCCAAATCATACCTAAAGCATTTGATCACAGTAAAATGTTAAGTTTTGATAAGAGCTCGAAAAGCTGCATATATCTCAAAGAATTCAGAACGATGTTTCATTAAATAAACCTAACAATAACGAGTATGATCATCAATAAAAGAGACATAATATCGAGACCCTCCTTTTGTGGCAACAGGAGAAGGTCTTTATACATCAGAATGAATCAAATCAAATGGTGAAGATGAAATAGAAATACTTCGATTAAAAGGTAAAGTAGAAAATTTTGCTAGTTTACATCCACTACAATCTGAAATGTCACAAGTTTTCAAATTTCTTAAAGCTCCTGTGGATGCTAAAAATATCAAATGAGAAGACGAAACATGACCTAGACGGGAATGCCATAAATAAAAACTAGAAGATGAAAGACTCAAACAAAAGGAAGACAAATCAACAGTAGTAGCAGCAGCGGCAGCGGCAGCAACTGGCACTTTTAACTCATCCAAAATATATTGCCCATTCGCTCTACGGCCTGTCCCAATTAGCTTCTGAGACTGCAGATCCTGTACACAACAAAAGGAACTAGAAAACATGACTAAATAATCACCAGAATCACATATTTGACCAACAGACGCAAGATTTAATTTGAGTTGTGGAATAAGATAAACATTAGGGAGAGACAAGTGAGGTGTGACAACAGAACCAACACCTGCTAAGGGCATAGGAGTGCCATCAGCAGTAATAACAATGAAGGACAAAGGGGACACAGAGGTAAAAGATGAGGAATCTGGAGACATGTTCAGAGTGTGACATACCTGAGGAACTATGAGGCAACTGACCTATGGAAAAAGCGGACATTGTTTGTGGCTGCAAAGAGAGAAACTTCTGAAATTGCTCAGCCAAAGTACTAGGATCAGTAATAGAGCCTGGGGAAGCTACTGCTGCAGTATTGTGGTGTGGTGGTTTATAACCTTGAGGTGGTCGATGAGCATTAGATTATGACTCACTACTAGACTTCCAAGCTTGATTCTGCTGTCTCAACTTAGGACACTGAGCCTTCCAATGACCTTTCTGCTTACAGAAATTGCACTCATCGAAGCCAAACCTTATGTAAGGCTTGTTCTGATGATTAGAGAATGACTTAGAAGGTACTGCTAGTATAAAAGGATTTGAAGCAGAAAGAATTCCCTTTTCAGAATAAGACTGAAGACGTATTTCTTCAGCCAATAACTCACTGACAACAGAGTCAACAGAAGGCAGTGGAGAACAATGTAGAATTGAACCTCTAAGTCCTTCGAAATCACTGTGAAGTGCTGTTAAAAATTGTACCAATCATTGCTGCTCTCTACGTTCAATATAAGCACCACATGCTTTTAATTCTACCGATTCTGTAAGAGCCAATTGATCCCAAAGATCTGTCATGACAGAATAGAACTCCTGAATACTCATATTCTTCTGGTGAAGAGCTCGTATGTCATTCTCTAACTGATATTGTTTTGCAAAATTTGATTGCGTGAATAACCGTTGTAGATGATCCCAAACCTCATTTGTTGTCTCATACTTTGCCAACTGTGTACCTATAGAATGTTCAACAAAATTGTTGATCCAAGTAATGATCTTTGCATTGTTTGCTTCTCATGCATCTATCGAAGCAGTATCTCCTTCTTCAGTATTCTTAGGTACTACATAAGTTCCACTAACATATCCCCACATCTTTTTACCCTTAAGAAAATTTCTCATTACATAGCTCCAATACGAATGGTTCTTCCCATCCAACCTCACACTCATAGACTGAAGCGAATCATCTCTTTCAGTAGCCATAATCAACAATCACTGAGAACCAAAATGCAAAAGCAGCGGAAAACAAAATACCAAATTGCAAAAATTGAATAGGGATTGCAGAAACTAAACAAATATCTTCTCGAAATTATACGATTACTCCAAAACACAAAATAATTTGCAGAAACTAAACGGAAATACCAAATTGCAAAAGCTGAAGGGAAGACGAAATACCAAAATAATTACAAAAACTGACGAAATATCAAATTTTGCAGAAGCGGAAGACAAAATCTCACTCTAAAAAGTTTGTGCACTGCCCCCTGCAAACCCCCAGCCAACTCACCGTGGAGTTGGATCCGCGAAGTTGTGTTCGGGATTAAGCCTCGTTTCATAAAACCAGCTCTGATACCATGTCAAAATAGTTGAGATCAAATACAAAAATGAGGCTAGAATTCTGAATAATCTATATATTATGAATGCATAGTCTTAACCTAAATACAAATAAAGTATATATAGGTTAAACTGAAAGTACTATTCTACCCTTAATAAATAAGACTACATAAATATTATTTAACAGTCACAATACAATAGAGCCGATTTGTGATGCAAAAGTCCTAACTCGTGACTGTTTAGTCATCAGCGCTCTGATACTATGTCAAAAAATCAATTCAACTCAATAGCTTAAACTATCAAATAAGATTGGTGAGATTCGAACTCGTGACTGCTTAGTTATCAGCGCTATGATACCATGTCAAAAAATCAATTCAATCCAATAACTTAAACTATCAAAAAAAATATCAAGATATAATTTATATTATTCTTATTTATATAATTTCCCCAAAGTGTATAAATATAGAGGTGATTGATAGAAGCCCTGATATTGAAGAGGTAAAGCCAAAGAAAGCAGTGAACAAGAAAGGAAGGAGAAGGATCTACAGAGAAGAGCAAGCCATTTCATAGAGGTTTGGAAACCTCTATAGTCCATATTCCACATGTCCAAATATACTGCTCACAGGACCTACCTACTACTTGGGAGTGTTCGGGTCATATCCTGGGCTTTCTCGAACACAAGGCATGAGATGCTTACTTTCTTTAGAGGTGGTAGTGCTGGAATAGAATCAAACAAAGTGAATCCACAAAGTTGCATTTCAGTGAGGTTTTGGAAGAGAATCTCTAATCCCAACGAAGCCCCCACGGCATAAATCATGTGGAAAAGGAATAATAAGATAAAATCGACAAGCTGCTGATATAGCTTCCATGCGTCGACAGATTCTTGCTCTCTCTTGTTAAAAATAAAGTGAAAATAAAATGAAATGAAAGCAACATAAACCGCCACATATCCATATTCTAGTGAATAATTTCAACGATCGACGTCTCTGCACCGAAGTGGCTCTTCCTTTCCTTTCCTTCTCTTGGTCAGATCGGATTTTTTTAGCAAGAAAATGGCAGCTGTCTCTGTGGTGGGTCACTTCACAATATGATCATATCATGAAAGATAAATTAGGGTTACTAAATGATCATTAGACGCGCATAATAATGACAATTTCTCTAAGTACTTGCTGTGCCAAACAAACAATGCTCCTAATTAGCTCTTTATTAAACTCTTAGTAAACTCTTAATTACAGAGAAATAAAATATGGTGTGGGATGGGATGGGGCTACTAAATTAGCTAAACACGGTATACAAATAATAATAGTATATTTCAAGCACATAATTGTATTTAATTAGTATCTCATGATAAAAAACAATAAACAAAATGTAATGGGCTAAAAAGACGGAGATAAAAAGACATGAAATGAATATATTTATAAGATAATTTGATAATAAGTTTTTATCATTTCAAAACAAGAAGATATGTTTTATTTGTTTTTATTATCTTTATTTTTTTTATTTTGAGACAATAATTAAACATTATAAGATTGTAGTTTGATGATAAACCTTATTGAATATTGATTTTTGTGTTTTTATTTAAAGTTTGAAATTTAAAATTTATATATATATATATATATATATATATTTAAAAAAGTTTAAACTTTTTGAATAACAGCACAAAAATTAAACATTTAAATCTGAAAGCTACATATTCGATGGAATAGAAACTTAATTTTTGCATATAAAAATTGATATGATAATACTTTAAAAAAAAAAAACATATCTGAAGGCATTATAGTGCCCGAAAAGAACTAATTTCAACACATTTCTTCATTAAGCTATGTAATCAATGGCTTACAAGAAATATGTATAATATAGAAAGAGACATTGGAAGCTGCTTTTTATTGCGATTAGCGCTTTACGTACATTTGCCATGGGATTCTCACACTATTCAAGTGTGTGGGAATTAACAAACATTTGACTAAAATTGCTAGTTTTGTCTTCCTGGTCTAGAAGAAAATCTCCTCTTGTGCTAGCTTGGAAACATCTGTATTCCATGGTCTTGCATGTTCCCATGCAGCTTTTAAGACACACCAACTCTCTCTTTCTTTTGACTAAAATTAATTATAGAATATTAATTTTATTTCATTAAAAATCACACCGTTAACTTAAAAAAAACTTTATATTAGATTTATAATAAAAATTAAATTAATGACACTAACTAAATGTAAAAAAAATAACTTTAATCTTTACGTTGCTAAAAAAAATGTATTGTTCATGTTTTTTTATTTAAAGAATAATGAAAAATTGTATCGAAAAACCTCTAGAATGTGTTTTTCAAACTCGGTATGAATTCAAAAAACTAGTTTTTTAATTTCTTAGAATGGGACCATGCATGTTGTCTTTTTGAATAAATAGAAAGTTTTAATTTTTCCTTTGTTTTTTTTTTTTTCTTACTCCATTTGTCTAGAGAAAATAAAGAATAAACGGTAGCTGGTTCTTGGACGCACACTCCAGAGAAGGCCATTAATATAAATTATCCCTAAAAGCTTCCGGACTCAAGGTGTTAGATTATTAGGGAAGGTGGAGCGGGAAGACAGACAGGGAAGGGTGGAGGTGCACAAAAGAGCCAATGGGACTATGATGGCAGCGAGGAAATAATATGTTTTGTGGCAAAAGAGATCACATCAGATTCCCGGTCACTTACTGAAATCACTGTCTTGTCAATGCAAAAAGGCTGTCCCATTGTTCCAGGCCGTCGACTATTTTTTCCTCTTTCTCATTACCATTGTCCAATCACCACTTTTTTTTCTCTCCTGTCCATCCATCTAATCTTTTCAACTTTGTTATTTACTCCATGTTTCTAAGATTATTTTGTAAGTTCGATCAAGATTAGATGTAGAGTCGGGCATTGGCACGGGAGAAGGATCTCTATGGAGGGAGGAAATGTTAAGATTTAATGATGAAGTCTTGATGGTGTGAAAGAGATAAGATCAAATGTTCATAGTAATTGTGGGTCTTGACATGAATCATATCAAGATTTCATTTAATTATAAGGAAATTAAGTAATGTAGAAGAAAAGTAACATTTTGTATTATATTCAGGGAATTGAAGTTAAAAATTCATAGTAATTGTGGATCTTAATATGGATCAAACCAAGACTTAATTTGATTATAAAAAATTAAAGTAATATAGAAGAAGAAAAGTAACAATTTGTATTATATTCGAAGAAGAGAGGGAAAGACACACTACAATAGATTAAGGTTTTGCTACCCAACTTTTTCGCGTGGAAAAAATTCTCGCCGGGAAACATTGATTAAAATGAAAATGAAAATGAAACAATTCAAAAAAATGAAAAATTGATTAATTGTTTTATGATAATTCTGTATTTATTTGAATTGCTTACTATTTATTTATATTTTTAATTTCTTAATCAGTTTTTAATGAAAAAAAAGTTCATCATTAACAATTGATTAGCTAATACCCACCATGATCGAATGGTTCTAGTAAATCAAGAGATTGTCTAAAAATATATTATGAAATATAAGATGATGGATATATATTGATGAAATACATATGACAATGGTAAATATGAAATTTTTCATTAGACATGATCATCCATTTTAAATTTTAAGTTTTCATGTACAAAATTTTCAACTTTTTATATATAAAATGTATTTCCATCTTAAGTTGTTTTTTTTTTCCTTAAAAAAAACTATCCAGGTTAAATGAAAAATAAAATTTAAAAATTATCAAGTGTAAGTGAATAAAGAAATTAACAAAACTTTGTTGATCAAATTTTATTTTTTTATTTATAGAATAAAATAAAGAATCAGCCAGGTCAAGTAAAGAAATTGAGAAACAAATAAAGAATAATTAACTTGATTAATGCATAGATAGAAGACAATATGCAAGGGGCACAATTGATCAAATTAATGTGTGCGAAAAGATAATCATATTTTTTTGTCCTACTTTTCTGAAGAAAAAAAATTGAATGATCTTAATTAACTACGAGATAACATGTCCGCGCGCTGCCGCGGGTTTATAAAACAAATGCACTTGATAATGTTATAATTGTGAACCAGTGCTAAATAAGTAATAAAAATTAATTGTATGATGGAGCAAATATTTCATGACAGGAAAAAAAGTTGTGTTAATGATCAAAAACTTAGAGACTGAACAAAATGATTTGTAGCAATCTACAGTGTTTTGTGAGAAAAGATACATTGCTTTAGCCAAATGATTTAGCTTTTCAGTTAATAAAAAGAAAAAAAAATTACAAAGCTAAATTCTCTACCAACTTAATATTAAAAAAAAACCATGAAAGATAATTTTGGAAGGAGAAAAACCCATGAGAAAAAACGTTGTAGCAATTGACAATGTTCTGTGAGGAAAACTATAACGTTTTTCCCAATAAAATAAAATAAAAAACCATTTAGAGAAATATTGTAGTAATCCACAGTGATTTGTGAGAAAAACTACAACGCTTTCTTCATATGATTTAGCTTTATTGTAATTATAATTCTTAACCAACTCAATATTCAAAAAAACATCGACAAAGATAATTTTGAAAAAAATCAAAAAAAAATCACATGGGAAAACACTGCAACAATTCACAGTGTTTTAAAGAAAAAATTACAAAGCTAAATTCTTAATCATCTCAATATTTAAAAAAAAATCTACAGAAACAATTTTACAAAAAAAAATAACAAAAAAAACACCAAAAAAAGGAAAAAAAATCATGTTGGAAACACTGTAGCAATTCACAGTGTTTTGTAATGAAAGCTACAGTGCTTCCCCACATGATTTAGCCTTATTTGTAATGACTTGTAATTGTAATTCACAAACAACTCAATATTAAAAAAATAAAATTGAAAAAGATAATTTGAAAAAAAAATCATAACAAAAAAAAACCATGCGGAAAGACACTGTAGCAATCCATAATGTTTTATGAGCAAAGTTACAATGCTTTCCCTACATGATTAAATTTTATTACAAAGTTAAATTCTAACTAACTCAATATTAAAAAAATTAAAATCGACAAAGATAATTTTGGGAAAAAATATTACATAAAAAGAAAACACAAAAGAAATTGGAAAAAAACCATGTGAGGAAAAACTATATCAATTCATAGTGTTTTGTAAGGAAAAACTTGTATTTACTTGTGATTGCAATTCTTAACCAGCTTAATATTTAAAAAATAAAATTGACAAAGATAATTTTAGGGAAAAACATAACAAAAACAAGAAAAAACTAAATGGAAAAAAACACTGTAGCAATCAACAGTAATTTTCCAACGCCAGTGGTTGGATAAGATAAGGAAGGATGACAAAGACTCATTACCAATAAAAAAATCAAACATGGCTATTCAAAATGGATCCTTGGATCATCCAAAAATCTTCAATGCCTAATTCTACAGATTCTTATCTTATACTAGTTATATGACCCGCGCAATGCTACGGGTCAATTTTTTTGCATAAAAATATTAAAAAACGCTAAGATCTAAATGTGTTAAGCTTTTTTGCAAAGCTATACGCAAGAGTTTCGGGTTTGGCTACAACGCCTAACCTAAGAGTGATATTTATAATATTAATAATAACATTAAACTTGCATGACCCAAGTTTAAATGGGTCTAGCTGTAATACCAGACCCAATAGTCTTGGATGTGGGTCTGGCTGCAAAGTCGTGTCATAAATGTGTGATAATTAAATAGATTAATTAAAAAAAATAAAGAAAAAAAACCAACAGAAAGAAAAAAACTAATGAGAAAAAAGAAAAAAAATCTGAATCAACTGAGTTAACTCGCCAAATTAGGTTAACCCGTCAAACCTGGGATTCGTGTCATGAAAGTGTAATAACTAAATAGAAAAAAGATTTAATATTAATGAACTAAATTTCAAAAAAAAAAGATTAATTAAAAAGGAAAAAGCAAAGGGAAAAATACCTACATAAAGGAAAAAACTAATGAAGAAAAAGAAAAAAAATCTGAATCAACTGGGTTAAACCATCAAACCTGGGATCCATGTCATGAAAGCCTGATAATTAAACAGAAAAAATTTAATTTTAAGAAACTATAGACAAAAAAAATAAACTAAAGGCATAAGCTTTTTCACTGTGGACTGCAACGTGCAGTCCACAGTAAAATGCTTAAAAAGAAAAAGGAAAAGGAAAAAAAACAAGGCATATGCCACGGGTTTTTTTTTCTTGCATAAAAAATATAAAAAAAGGCTAAGATCTAAGGGTGTTAGGTTTTTCTGTAAAGATATACCAAAAAGCCTTGGGTCTGGCTACAACACTTAACCCAAAAGTAATATTTATAATATTAATAATAATATTAAACTTACATAACTTAAGTTTAAGTGAGTCTGGATGTAAGTCTGGCTATAAGGTCGTGTCATAAAAGTGTGATAACTAAATAGATTAATTTAAAAGAAAAAAATTTAAAAAAAAACCAATAGGAAGAAAAAAACTAATAAAAAAAAGAAAAAAAATATGAATTAAGTGGGTTAACTCTTCAAACCAGGTTAAGCTGTCAAACCTGGGATCCACATCATGAAAATTTGATAACTGGATAGAAAAAAAAATTGATAGGTTTACCAGAATTAACTGGGTTAACCCGTCAAACCAAGTTAACCCGTCAAGCCCGGGATATATGTCATGAAAGTCTGATAATTAAATAGAAATAAATTTAACATTAACAAACTAAAATAAACGAAAAAAATTAATTAAAAAGAAAAAAAATTCAAGTTAACTTGTCAAATTAGGTTAACTCATCAAACCTGAAATCCGTGTCATGAAAAAAAAAATAACATTAACAAACTAAATTAAACAAAAATAATTCATTGAAAGAAAAAAAATATTAATATAATATAATATAATAATAATATAATTATGGGGAAAGTTAAAAGGCATGGGAAAAGCTACAGTGCTTTCCCCATGCCTTTTAGAGTATGCTATAAAATTATGGGGAAAGTTAAAAGGCATGGGGAAAGCTACAGTGCTTTGCTTTCCCCACGCCCTTTAAAGTATGTTACAAGGATTAATTTTCAACACCAGTGGTTGGATAAGATAAGGAAGGATGAAAAAGACTCATTACCAATAAAAAATTCAAACATGGCTGTTCAAAATGGATCCTTGGATCATCAAAAAATCTTTAATGCCTAATTCTACAGATGCAAAGATATACCCAAGAGTCTCGGGTTTGGCTGTAACGCCTGATCTAAGAGTGATATTTATAATATTAATAATAACATTAAACTTGCATTACCCAAGTTTAAATGGGTCTAGCTGTAATATCAGAGCTAATAGTCTTGGATGTGGATCTGGCTGCAAAGTCGTGTCATAAAAGTGTGATAATTAAATAGATTAATTAAAAAGAAAAAAATAGAGGAAAAAAACCAACAGAAAGAAAAAAACTAATGAGAAAAAAGAAAAAAACTAAATCAACTGGGTTAACTCGTCAAATCAGGTTAACCCGTCAAACTTGGGATTCGTGTCATGAAAGTGTGATAACTAAATAGAAAAAAGATTTAATATTAATGAACTAAATTTCAAAAAAAAAAGATTAATTAAAAAGGAAAAAGTAAAGAGAAAAATACCTACATGAAGGAAAAAACTAATGAAGAAAAAGAAAAAAAATCTGAATCAACTAGGTTAAACTATCAAACCTGGGATCCGTGTCATGAAAGCCTAATAATTAAACAGAAAAAATTTAATATTAAGAAACTATAGACAAAAAAAATAAACTAAGGGCATAAGCTTTTTTACTGTGGACTGCACCGTGCTATTCACAGTAAAAGGCTTAAAAAGAAAAGGAAAAAGGAAAAAAAAAACATAGGCATACGCCACGGGTTAATTTTTTTTCTTGCATAAAAAATATCAAAAAAAGACTAAGATCTAAGAGTGTTAGATCTTTCTACAAAGATATACCCAAAAGCCTTGGGTCTAGCTGCAACGCTTGACCCAAGAATACTATTTATAATATTAATAATAATATTAAACTTACATAACTTAAGTTTAAGTGAGTCTGGCTGCAACACCGGATCAAGAGCATTGGATGTGAGTCTGGCTGTAAAGTCGTATCATAAAAGTGTGATAATTAAATAGATTAATTACAAAGAAAAAAAACCAACATGAAGAAAAAAACCTAATGAAAAAAAAGAAAAAAAATCTGAATTAACTGGGTTAACCTTTCAAACCAGGTTAACCCGTCAAACATGGGATTCGCGTCATGAAAGCTTGATAACTAAATAGAAAAAAAATTGATGGGTTTACCCAAAATTAACTGGGTTAACCCGTCAAACTAAGTTAACTTGTCAAGCCCGGTATACATGTCATGAAAATCTGATAATTAAATATAAAGAAATTTAACATTAACAAACTAAATTAAATGAAAAAAATTAATTAAAAAAATCTGAATTACCTCGTCAAACCACACTAACCCATCAAACCCGGGATCAAATAAAAAAAATTATTAAAAGAAAAAAAACAGTGTGCGTTTCATTTAATTTTTAGTTTATGTTATAATATAATATAATAATAATTATAATTATAATATAATAATTATAATAATATAATATATTAAAAATGAAAAAAGTGAAAGGCATGGGGAAAGCTACAGTACTTTCCTTATGCTTTTTAGAGTATTGTACGAGATGTCATACCCTCGTGATACTGCGGATTTGTGGCATGCTTATGCGTTGTTGTGGGTTTGTGGAAAAAAAATTATATGGAGATAAACTATTGCAATTCACAATATTTTTAAGAGAAAAAATATAAAGCTAAATTCTCAACCAACTTAATAGTAAAAAAATAAAATCGATAAAGATAATTTTAAAAAAATTATTAAAAAAATGAAAGGGAAAAAAACCAAGTAGGGAAACATTGTAGCAATCTATAGTGTTTCATGAGGAAATCTAAAGTTGTAATTCTCAACCAGCTCAATATTAAAAATAATAAAATCGATAAAGATAATTTAAAAAAAATCATAAAAGAAAAAATATGTAGGGGAACATTGTAGCAATCCACGGTGTTTTAAAAAAAACTACGAAGCTAAATTCTCAACCAGCTAAATATGAAAAAAAAATCAGCAAAGACAATTCTAGAAAAAAAATTCATAACAAAAGAAAAAAACCATGTGGTGAAAACACTGTAACAATCCACGATGTTTTAAAGAAAAAAAACTACAGCTAAATTCTCAACTAGCTCAATATTAAAAAAATAAAATCGACAAAAACAATTCTGAAAAAATAACACAAAAAAATAAAAAAAGAAGAAGAAGACAATTTTGGGAAAAAAAAGCAAAATGAAAAAATAAAAAAAATAGGAAAAAAAACATGTGGGGAAAGTTAAAGCTAAATTCTCAATCAGCTCAATATTAAAATCATTTAGAAAAATATTGTAGTAATCTATAGTGTTTTATAATGAAATATACAATTATAATTCTCAACCAACTCAATATTAAAAAAACTAAAATTAACAAAGATAATTTTGAAAAATATCACAAAAAAAACGAAAGGAAAAAACAAATCATGCAGGGAAACAATGTAGCAATCTATAGTGTTTCATGAGAAAATCTACAGTTGTAATTTTCAACCAGCTCAATATTAAAAACAATAAAATCGATAAAGATAATTTTTGGAAAAAATCATAACAAAAAAAATCATGTGAGGAAATATTATAGCAATCAACGGTGTTTTAAATAAAAAAAACTACAAAACTAAATTTTCAACCAGTTCAGTATGGAAAAACATAAATTCGATAAAGACAATTTTGAAAAAAAATCGATAAAAAAAGGCACATGAAGAAACACTATAGCAAGGCAAATATCATATAGAAAAACACTATAGCAATCCACAGTGTTTTAAAGAACTACAAATTTAAATTCTTAATCAATTCAATATAAAAAACTAAAATCGAAAAAGATCATTCTGAAAAAAAAATCATTAAAAAAAACCGTGCGAGGGAACACTTTAGTAATCCACAATATTTTTTTTAAAAAAAACTACAAAGCTAAATTTTCAACCAATTTAATATGAAAAATATAAAATCGACAAAAACAATTCTGAAAAAAAAAGAAGATAATTTTGAGGAAAAATGGAAAAAAAATATGGGGAAATCTAAAACTAAATTCTCAACTAACTCAATATTGAAAAAATAAATTCGACAAAGATAATTTAAAGAAATAAACATGTGGGAAAACACTGCAGCAAAACAAAAACTGTATGGGAGAAACACTGTAGCAATCCACAGA
>Ga0325411_1006015_pt1 | contig 13358 bp, 8 predicted proteins | sample PopdelMetagenome_13_FD_206181 | JGI IMG/M metagenome (GOLD analysis project Ga0325411, IMG submission 206181) | Populus deltoides microbial communities from Bellville, Georgia, United States - Xylem-PdIQD-R4 | ecosystem: Host-associated > Plants > Phyllosphere > Stem > Wood/Secondary xylem... | reverse complement strand
GTGTGTGTGTGTGTGTGTGTGTGTGTGTGTTAGTTTTAAACAAGGAAGCTCAGCGTTGAAAATAGAGTAATTAAGATTCGATTCAAAGAAAGAGGAGAAATAGTTACATGGTAATTGCGAGGACGGACAACAGGGAAGAGATCAAGAAGGCGTCTAAATTCTTGCTCATCCATTCCCCTTCTCCTTTAATCTGAGACAAAATATTCTAGTAAAATGCTGTACTATTTTTTCTTCTTGAAGTCTTTTTTTATAGCTTATATGACGGATTTGCCCTTTTTTTCCAATGCTATAATTAATTAGAAGTTGGTCCCCATGTTTCATTGTAATTATGTAATCAAGCTCTACGATATAAAAACTAACTTTGACCACCTAATTTTAATAGTTTTTTTCTTCAAAAATTACCTTTTTTGTAATCAATTGTTTTCGTTTTACCTTCTTCTATTTTATTTTTAATATTTTCTTAATAAATTAAAAAACAGAATAGATAAAAAAAAAGAACACAGAATTTACGAGGTGCTAAATTATAAATAGATTTCAAAATTAATAATTTTTAAAACTACTAAAACTAATTAATTAATTACTTGTTATTTTCAAGCAAACTTCTGTTTAGGTGTTTGGCAGTGCGTTTAAAAAAAGTTTTAAAAAATTTTGAATTTTTTTGCTTTGAATTAATATATTTTTTGTATTTTCAAATCATTTTGATGTGCTGATTTTAAAAATAATTTTTAAAAATAAAAAGATATTATTAATATATTTTTTAAAATAAAAAATACTTTAAAAAATAACTACAATCATAATATCGCTAGCATCTTCTCGTATGTTTTTAAAGATGCTCCTCTAGTGAGAACTTTCAATGCTATGCTATCTAGGTCTCCATTCTTTGTTTTACATTCGGACAATTTTTCTGTATAAAAATGGTTTTTATTTTTTTATATATAAAAGTATGAAAAGGGCATTTTTATCCCAAGAAAAGCTATTATTTTTTATAATTAATGATTTTTATCAGTTTATACTTTGGTCATTCTTTCTGATTGGTAAAAAATAAATACACTCATGACAAACACCAACGCCTTGAAAATGATATAGTTTAATTGGTTCATGATATATTTTCCCTTTGCCTTTTATTTTAGGATCAGGAGCTGAGCTGTTTGCCGCAACAAGTCTTACGCATATGGTCGTCGACATCTAACAAAATTGGGTTTTAGATTGCTAAATATTATTATTTGTATTATAAATAATATTATTTTATAAATTAAAATTATATTAAAAATAATAATATTTATAACACAAATAATTATATTAACAAACTCAAAAATATTTATAACACAAATTATAATATTTTTATATCAATACTTATAATTATAATTAAAATAATATATTTATAATATAAATAATAATTTTTTTATATGAATAATTTGAATAAGAAAAATAATTATATTTATAACACAAATAACTATATTTTTTTATGAATACTTTGAATTATATTTATAGATATTTTAAAAAAACAACAGTTTTTCTTCAATAGTAGTAATAGTATTTTTTTCAATTTATTAATGATAATAATAATATCTAAAATTATTAATTATTTTATTAATATTATTAATTATAATAAACATAATAATATGTATAATACAAATAATAATATTTATAAAACAAATGATAATATTTTTAGTATTAATATTTTTGTATTACAATTAATGTTATTGAAATTAAATTTTTTTTTTTTTTAATATTCTTATTTGTATGACTAAAAGACACTTCATTGTGCATTTACTGTACATGCACTGTGAACCAAGAGAGAATTGCCTGTAGACTTGCACGGTTGCTTTGCTGTATTAACTATATGAAAATGCATTTTCTTTGTTGTTTGTGAGTCGAAAATTATGACTGGATCGTTGGTCCAGCTGCAATCAGGATCCAATTGTGTTAGATTTTTTTGCTAATAGGACCCATTAGTGTTGGGTCTACAAAACCCATCAGCTTTGGTTCATGCGGCTAGCCAGACCCGTCAAAAAGCAGGACCCAATATTGTAATTGAAGCCTGGGATAATCCACAGCTTAGAGCCCCATGATAGAAGGACTACATATGTACACGTGTCTCGAGACGTATGGTTCTGTAAAAAAAAAAAAGGAGTGTTAAGGGCGGTAGTTCTTGACATTTCCAGGGCAAGGGTATATAACAACATTGGTTCCATTTCCGTCCATGATCATGCTTCTTTTTTTTTTTTTAATTCTTTTATATATCAAGGAAAAGAATTATGTGCCCATTCAATTGACTATTACACTCTCCTTAAAGTCCTCACCAGCGGATCTTACTCCTTAGGTTTTCTTAAATCATTTTTCTTTTCTTTCCGTTTCTCTTATTCAAATTAGCAAGTGGTGATTTTCTTCAGTTTGTTTTTACGAAACTCTCATCCAAAAGAAATAATAATTAATGAATTTGAAAAAAAAATTCTTTGAAAAATAACTATAGATTTGATTTGAAAGGTGAAATTAAAATTATTGTTATTATTAATAAATTTAAAAAATATATATTATTACTATATAAAAAAAATTATTTGAAGGGATTAAAAACTATAAAAACTTGAGCAAAACAACTTTAATATTATTATTAATATTATAAATTTTATTAAATTCATTAATATATGAAATTTAAAATAAATTTTATTACTATTGAAAAAAACATATATTTTATTTAAAGGGTAAAATCTATTATTATTATTGTTAATAACTTGGGTTTGACATCCCCTTCCAAATCCAAGAAACTTAGGGCTGAATAGTAGGAACAAGCCGCACCAAGACCTAGTAGCGGTGGGCCCTGTTGCCAGCCCCACCTGGCCAGCAAGACCTAGCGTTGTTGGGTCCATCTGCTAAGCATGACCCAACGATGTTAGGCCTAGACGGGGGTACCCAGCTGCTTGGTCATTCAACCAAGCAGGACCCCATGGTGTTGGTTCCTCCAGGACTAAAGTGACGTGACGGACTAAAAAACCAAAAACTAAAAAAATAGACAAATCTGCTCTCTTTTATTTTGTTTAGAAGTTTCTTTAAAAAAGTTTTAATTGTTTGACATGCAGCAAAGCGCGTGCCATATAGCCATTACATAAAGCTCGGGTCCTTTTTTTGTTTTTTTAAATAGTTTTTATACAGCTTCGTCCTTCAACATTAGGTTGGTTGATAATTGGGCATTACCTTTAATTTTGTTTTGTGAAGTTATCTTATTTTAATGGCTCGTGTCCAGGGTTGTACTCGGGTGACTCTAGCAGTTTTTTTCTAAACAAAATTAAAAAATTTCCTTTTATTTTATTGCTTTAACATTGATTAGTTGTGAATTGAGTTTTATAATTCATTTTGATTTAATTTTTATGAAATTATCTTGTTCTCGTGACTCGTATTTGATGTTCAGTCGGTTTACCTGGGTTGTTTATTTTCATCTTTTTTTTTAGATTAATTTTTTAAAATTTTATCCTCCAATAATAAGTTATTTGAAAATTGATTTTTATGATTTTTTTAATTTATTTGTTGTGATATTATTGTAATCTCATATTTTGAGTTGTGACAAGTTATTACACGTCATAAAAAGTGTTATATAATTTACGTAAAATTTTGAATTGATAATTAAATTACTTTTTTTTTCAAAAAAGGCCAACAAACGCATTTGGATTTCTTTTTTAGGGGGGAAAAAAAAAGATCCGAGCGAGCGGCAACGTAAGGACGAGCCATGAGTCTAGTTTATAATAATCAATTTCCTATACGCCGTCATCATGAGCATCACAGCTGCGCTGATCTTCAGGCCGGTTGGTCCGGGATTTACTGCTGAAAGATATCTTAATTCCACCGCCTGCAAAGCCTGGTATGTCTAGCAAGCTAGCTATTGTTTGAATATTGGACGTCAAAGAGCAAGTAGCTGCTTGACGACATAACTTAGCTAACAAGCAAGTGGTGCAGTAGTGCTGTGATGAATCAATGATGCAGCAGTGCTTTTCACTTGCCCCTGTTCTCCAATCAGGACATATACAATCCTTTTACTCCATTGATAAGTTGAAGGAGTTCTTTCTTCCCTGAGAAAAATGGAACACTTTAAATTGACCCATCTGTAAACCTGATGATAGCTTGGAAATATAAACAAAAATCAGATGAAGCGTAATCTTACAAGTAATGGTTTTCTTGCAACCTGCAAGGTAGAAATTCAGAACCATGATTCTTGGTGAAGCAGGAGGACAAAATACAGTGAATGCATAAACATCCTTGCATGTGTGGGTTTATATTCAAATTATAAAATCAGGGAAAGAAATCTAGAAATATGAGTGGAAAGTGTTACATCTACGAGGGAAAAAGGGGTCATTTGTTTTTGCAGCCAGCCGTACTCTTTAAATTTTTTAAATTTTCTTGAATTATTTTTTATATATTTTTAAATTATTTTAATGAATTAATATATTAAAAATAAACTTTAAAAAATAAAAAATATATATTATTTCAATACATTTCTAAATAAAAAAATCACTATAAAAAATCACTCTAATTACACTGTCAACAGAATTTAAAAGTTATTGATTTATCATTCATGTACACCGTAAAAAGATTAAATATGAAAATTTAATTGATAGATGGAAGAACATCTCCAATAAAATACTATTTTAAAGAGATAAATTGATAAAATAGTATTTTAAATAGTATAAATATAGTTTTTTTACCACATATATTCCAATAAAAAAAATCATTTGAAAAGTCAATTGTATTAGAGTGGAATAAATAAATGTTTTATTTTTTTAATAATTTTGATGTTATTTTTTTTACATGGCTAGATTTAATTGACTTATTTTTTTATTCACCTCACTTTATTAATTTTGACTCTTTTAAAAATTATATGGAAATAGTATTTGTAAAAAAAAATATTTTAATATTTTATTTAGTTTTGTTTTTAAAATATAAAAACTAAGTAAAGGAAACTCAAAATATTGGAGAAGGTGTAAGGAAAACAATAAAAGTGAAAAAGGAAAATAGAGCTGTTAAATCAAGAAGCAGAAAAGGTAGAAAGGTATGGTCAAAAGCACGTACATCCTGGGGTCGTGTGAGCATAAATGGGGTGGTTATCCCCAGTGTGTGTGTGGTGTGGATGTATATATATATAGACACACACAATGGACCCTCACGGTCTCCGATGTGATGGTTGGTTTATGATGAGAACTTTTTCCGTTCTTTATTATCGTTGGGTGAGTCACTAGTGGAGCTGGTATCGAATTTAAATAGTATTTCACGTCATTCGATGAAAATAATTAACGCAATTAAATATATTTTGGTATTGTTTTGTCTCGTCGTTTTGTCTTCTAGATTTATAAATGTTTATTTTTTACCTTTATAGTTCAAGATTCCAATGCTACCGTTTCCCCCCCAAAAAAAATATTCCAATATACATTTAATCACTAAACACCCTAATTTTTAATTTAATCTTTTTGTTTAATTTTTTAAGTATTTTGCATAAGATGCTATAACACATACGAGGATGTGATAGGGAAAAAATGAAAAAGAAATTACATGGAAAGATTTTATTTTTCTTTATTTGTTTAATAGTAAAATGCAAAGTCGAGATTTTTTAAAAAGCTACAACAGTATAATTACGAAATTTACATTAAAGTATGGTAATAAAAGTGGAAGAATGATCAGACTGAAATTAAAGGGGATGACCTCGAGTTTCCTCAAGTTTTTATGTAGATTTTTTACATCTTATTTGATGTGTTGATGTCAAAAATAATTTTTAAAAAATAAAAAAATATTATTAACATATATTTAAACACAAAAAATTATTTAAAAAACAACAATAACTATACTCTCAATTACACTCTTAAACAGATCCAACAACCACTACGGAAGTATGTATATAAATAAAAGAAAAGTCACTGAAAATAAAGAAGGACCCACTTGATCTTTTTCACCATATCCTCCTCTGGTGGATTTTTTATTGCCGTTTTAATAGATTAAAGTGACCAATTTTCCTATATAAACAATTACAACATCTACTGAACCCCTGTATATTTCACTATAGTAATTCATAGCAATAATTAATAAATTTTTTTCATGTTCATTTTTTATTTTTTTTTTCAATTATTGCATCGTGTTAATACCCAATTTCATGACTAATTTGTCAAAGTTTCTCACGAAAAGACACAGTTCAACAAACGGGGATCAAGGTGTAAAATAAAATGAAAGCTTGTTTCCAATCTAAAATCAATTAGAAAAAAAAAATGATTAGTACACCCACTCCTTTTGTTTTCTTACTTTGCAATTCTTTTAGTTTTTGAAATTTTAATCTCTGCATAAAATTTTATTTTGTTAATATTTCAATCCTTGATTTTAAGAAAAGAAAGAGAAAATCATTTAAAAAAAATAAAAAAAAATTGATGAATAATTATTTTTTTGTGACAAAACTTGTCATTTTAGATGTTAAAGGGTTTCATTTGGTAAAAAGAGTTCGATGATGATGGTTTTTTTCTATAAACTTTTATAAAAAAAAAAATTGTGTTTTATTTAGATTTTTTTATTCAGCTATTTTTGTTTTTTAATAGAACAAAAACTTTATTTTTGTTCTATTATAATTTGTTTTGGTATACTTACTATATGATTATTGTGATATTAAACAAATGTTCTAACATTGAGTTAATGATCGATTTTGTGAATATTTATTTTTATTATCATTGAATTAACTAAAATATATTTTTTTAAAAATAAATTTATTAAATCCAATAAAATTTATAAAGAATTATAAATTTTACGTAATGTCATCTTGAATTATTATTATTTTTTTACATATGACATAACATGGATAGTTACTTATGGATCCACTGCGTGCATGACTACAATTTTGACGTGTCATAATCTTAGCCGGTCCAAATAAATGCAATGATTTTACTATATTCTATTCATTGATGATTGATTGATATTCACGAGTTTCATCCTAATTATTCTCGTCTACAAGCTAACAAGTTGGAAATTTAGTGGACCTCAATGTCACATGTCATGTCCAACCTGCTCAATATTTTTAAAAAATACATGGCCATCTTTTCTTTTTTTTTTACACGTGACATCACATGAATATCGGTAATCATGGATCCACTATGAACATTAATGCAACAATTTTTTACTATTCTGACGTGTCATAACCATAGCTCTTCATAATAAATTAATGCAACAATTTTACCATATTCCATTGACTGACGACGTCGACGAGTCTCGTCCTTGCTATTCTTCTCCAGAAGCTAGTTAGCTGGAAACCCAGGGCGACCTCGACCTCACATGCCATGGCTAACCTCCTGTTATTACTTACTAGGAATCATATAATTTTCATGTTATTATAATGGGCTACTGTGTGAACAGCTATTGTCTCTCTGCACCAAGAGAAAATCAAGTTTAATTCGAGAGAGAAAATTGCTACGATCGAGAGAGCAAGAGAGAAAACATGCTTTCACAAATATTAACAGCAATATTTTATTAAAAAATATAATTAAGATGCTACGCGTCTCTCTAAATAAACAATATGGCAGATATAATTCTATTAATATTTATTTTTAAATTTTTAGTTTTAAAAATAAATAAAAATACACCATTTATTTATTTTTAAACCGCGATAAATATGATATTTATTTAAATTCAAAAGATACGGTGAGGGCGAACAGACTCCAATGATACATTCAGAAAATAATATGTAAGCGTGGAGCTGTGTGTCGGAGAAGAATGCAATGTAACGTAACGTAACGTAACGTGCATGGTTTGTTTTGGAGAAAACCAGCCATCGCCACTTAATTTGCTTTGCTCTAGTCAATGGCTTCGAGTATTTATCTAAGAAAAACCGCTCTCCTTTCGTTGTCTGGGATATATCTGGAATGAAAATCTCACTTGCGGAACGATTCATGCTTGCTGTGTGTGAGTACTGTGTATTTTATTTTAGATAGTTTGGTCTCGTCTTAATTAATTAAGTAATTAGCAGTTTGATTTCTTCAATCTACCGTATCTTTTAAATTTAAATAAATACTATCTTTAATTATAATAACATGAGATCGAAAATTATATTTCTTTAATTATTTTTAAAATATTATCCTTTAAAAATAAATAAATATTATCCTTATTGTAGTTATTATATTTTTTTTTTTAGAAAGATGTGAATATCATCTTGTACTGTTTTTCTAATTACTTTTCAAACTATACTATTTTTTTTTTAGCTGTTACAAAATTTTTTAATAAAAGAACTTTTATAACCACGGTTATTAAACCCGGACCGACTTGGTGACTGGACCGCTCGAGATAAGAAAAAAAACAGGCCAGTGCAATAACCCGGCAAACCTCGGTCGACCCGGCAGGTTGACTTATGACCCGGGCAACTCGGACGGGACTCGATTTTTTTTCCCTTTCAAATATAGTTTTTCTTCTATATCCATTTTTCTCATACTTTTTTAGTTGGTTATTACAACTTTTTAAGGTTTACTATATAAATACTAGAAAAATATTTTATTTTTTCAATGTATGATTTGAAACTATTTAGTATATACACCCTATGTTTCCAAGAAAAAAATGTTTTTTTAATGTGGGATTTAAAGTCGTTTCGTATATATACTCTATATTCACAAGATAAAAAGTTTAAGTTTTTTCAATATGGGATAAAAAACGTTTTTGTTTAAATATTTCAACTTAAAAGGATAATATAATATCTTTTTAATATGAAATTTAAAACTATTTAATATATATATTTTATGTTTACAAGGAAGAAGTTATTTTTTTAATGTGAGATTTGAAGCTGTTTAATATATATACTCTATCTTAATAAAAAAAAAAATTCTGTTTTTTCAATGTGAGGTAAAAAAATTTAAAATATTATTTTAAACTTTATTATTTACAATATATATAGCTTATATTTACAAGAATTATTTCTTAACTTTTTTATATGAAATATTAAAATTTTAAATATATTTTTTTAATTTTTTCAAGTTAATCTAATTTATCCATAAAATTAAAAATCCAATCCCTCAACGAGGTGAAGCCGTATTGATTTCTATAACTACGCCTATAACTTCCCTGTAACTCTAGTTGGAAGAAGCAGCTCTAGTTGGAAGAAGCAGGTAACTGTCATCTAAAAAATATATGAAACTATTCATCTTAAAATATGTTATTATTTTCAAAGAATTATCTTACCATATGAAATTGTTTCAAGGAACTATCTTACGATACGAAACTATTCATCTTAAAATAGTATTTGTTATTATCTTAAAGAATGCAGAAATTTATTTTTGATGAATTATTTTTTAATTTTTTTTATAAAATATTAAAATTTTAAATATATATTTTAAATTTTTTCAGATTAATCTAGATTGAAACTAAAAACCCCATCTCTTAACCGGGTGAACCCCGGATTGATTTCGATAACTACGCCTATAACTTCCCTGTAAATCTAGTTGGAAGTTGGAAGAAGCAGGTAACTGTAATCTAAAAAATACATGAAACTATTCATCTTAAAGTATGTTATTATTTTCGAAGAACTATTTTACCATCTAAGTACATGTGTAGGTACGTAGCTGATTTTCTTTTCCTTAAAAAGTAAAAAATGGACGAAGCATAGTACTTACGGAAACAAATACTATTGTTTTTTAGCTTAGTGGGGAATTCATTCAAGCCAAAAAAGTTGGTATCTTCTTAATTAATTATATATTATGATATAATTTTCAGACAATGCAAGTGCAATTAATGTTTTGTTTGACTGTAACACCACTAATTAAATGCACACAAGGCTGTCTGGTAAAAGTAACAAGAGACTATATTAATTAATAACATTCAATACATTTAAAGTTTCGATTTTAATTAACTCCATCACCATCAAGAGATAAATCTTTTCAGCCTTTAAATTATATATGCTTAGTTCAATTAAAACTAATGTCTCTAGCTCGATCTTTTTATAAATCTTGTGTTCGAGACTTTTCTCTGCATGATAAAAAATAAATTGTATTTACGTTCACATATTGCTGAAAAACGGATGAGAATTTTGATTTTTTCTTTTCATGCGAGAAAGAAGAACTTGCAGAAAATTACCAGTTCCTGCATTTGTGTCAAACGCATCTGGTTGGTCAGGAATTCGAGGTTGAAGGCTCAGCCTCACGTGCCCGACCTAACCCATTTTGCTCTTTTCTTTTCATGTGACAAAAAAAAATAAAAAATAATAGCTTCTGCACCTGTCCCAACGCAGCTGGTTGGTCGGGAATTTGAGGTGGAAGGCTCAACCCCACGTGCCCGAGCTAACCCCCCCCTCAAGGATGCGCTCACGGATCGTTCTATAAATCAGTTACTGCTTCGCAAACCAAGCGTACGATCATACTTATTAATCACTAGTGGTAATTAGTTATTAAGCTGGTGTTGCTTTTGCACCATCTCGCGCGCGCCATGGCCTTAAACATGGTCCTTCTCTGGGAACTCACCATGGCGGCTCTCTTCTTCTTTATTAACTACCTTCTTACTCGCTGTTTGATAAGAAAACTGTCCACCCGTCAACTGCCTCCAGGCCCCCGAGGGTGGCCGATCATTGGTGCTATTCCCGTCCTAGGAGCCATGCCCCATGCCGCCTTAGCCAAAATGGCCAAAAAATACGGCCCCGTCATGTACTTAAAAATGGGCACTAGTAACATGGTTGTGGCCTCCACCCCAGACGCAGCTCGAGCCTTCCTCAAAACCCTTGATCTAAATTTCTCAAACCGTCCCCCAAATGCAGGTGCAACTCATTTAGCCTATAATGCACAAGACATGGTCTTTGCAGATTATGGACCAAGGTGGAAATTGTTACGCAAATTAAGTAACCTACACATGCTAGGTGGTAAGGCTCTAGAGGATTGGGCTCATGTCCGAGTAACCGAGCTAGGGCACATGCTTCGAGCCATTTGCGAGGCTAGCCGAAAAGGCGAACCTGTGGTGGTGCCAGAAATGTTGACCTATGCCATGGCAAATATGATAGGCCAAATTATACTTAGTCGTCGTGTGTTCGTTACTAAAGGTTCAGAGTCTAATGAGTTCAAGGACATGGTAGTGGAGCTCATGACAAGCGCAGGATTATTCAATGTTGGCGATTTTATACCGTCGGTTGCTTGGATGGATTTGCAAGGAATTGAACGTGGGATGAAGAGATTACATCGAAGGTTTGATGTGTTACTGACAAAAATGCTGGAGGAGCATATTGCAACGGCTCATGAACGCAAGGGAAAGCCGGATTTTCTGGACGTTCTCATGGCTAACCAAGAAAATTTGGATGGTGAGAAGCTTAGCTTTACCAACATCAAGGCTCTTCTTTTGGTATGTCTCACTCTCCCGTCTCATTTTAATTACAAATTACGTACCTAGCTAGATTCTGTGCTTATACATATAAATTGCACATGATCTACCATGCATGCATGGTTTTTTGTTTTAATCATATATATTGTATGCGAAGAGATGGAGTCCGAATCAATAATACATCAAAATGTTCCAAGAAGAAAATATATTATTAGATCGTTACTTACATCCGCTTTTGTTTTATTTTGGAAGAACTTATTCACAGCCGGCACTGACACTTCCTCGAGCATAATCGAATGGTCACTTGCTGAGATGTTGAAAAACCCTCGCATCCTTAAACAAGCTCAGGATGAGATGGATCAAGTCATTGGTCGGAATCGGCGACTAGAGGAATCTGACATACCAAAACTTCCCTACCTGCAAGCCATATGCAAAGAAACATTCCGAAAACACCCATCTACACCTCTAAACCTACCCAGGATAGCAGACCAAGCATGTGAAGTGAATGGATACTATATCCCCAAAGGCACTAGACTGAGTGTCAACATCTGGGCAATAGGGAGGGATCCTAATGTATGGGACAATCCACTAGACTTTACTCCTGAGAGATTTTTTAGTGAGAAATATGCGAAAATCAACCCTCGAGGAAATGATTTTGAGCTAATTCCATTTGGAGCTGGAAGAAGAATTTGTGCTGGGACTAGAATGGGGATTGTGCTAGTACAGTACATTTTAGGCACATTGGTACACTCTTTTGATTGGAAATTGCCAAAAGATGCTGAGCTCAACATGGATGAGGTCTTTGGTCTTGCATTGCAGAAGGCAGTACCCCTTTCCGCCATGGTTAGTCCACGCCTGGAACCTAACGCATATCTTGCTTAAGGATCTATGCATCTATCAAGGTTTCTGTGTTTATCAAATAATTAAAATGAGTATTCATGTTGTTTGGTTGTCTGCTGGTAATCTTTATGTACGTTGTTAGTTGGCTTAATGGAAGGCTTGGATCATTCCTTAATATTGAGTTATTTGTGATCAGTTTGGTACAAGTAGCGCCCGTGTACGTTTCATTACCACGTTGCGGGATTAAATAAAATTATCCTCGAACTCCCTCTCGTTTCTTGCCTCTGCCTCTTTTAGTTTTTTTTTTTTTTTTTTTGTATTTGATAATTTATGATTTTTATCTGTTTATACTCGGGCCACTCTTTAATTATGATTGGTAAGAAAATAAATACAGCACTCATGAGAAACACCAACGCCTCGAAAATGGAGAATAGTTGAATTGGTCCATGACATATAATATTCTCGAGTTCCATGCCTTAAAATATGAATCTAATATTATTACCATATTGAAATCTTAAGCCTTCAAGAGGATAACAAAATTTGACCGAAACTGAAAATATTGAGTATTGTAAGGTGGACTTTCGAACCTTGTAATAATCATTCTCTGTGAGTTTAGATTTGTTTGTCTTCTTTTCTTTTCCTTTCAATAAAGATACTACTTCATGGTCTGAGAGATTCCACATCCTTTCGTCTCTTAAGTTTTTGATAGAGTGGTTGTGGTTATTTTTTAAAATATTTTTTATTTAAAAAATATATCAATAATATTTTTTTATTTTTTAAAATCAGCATATCAATATAATTTAAAAATATTAAAAATATATTAATTAAAAAAAAAATATAATTTTTTTAAAATGCTTTCCAAATTATCAAACGAATTAAGTGATTCTTACTATAATTCAAAGTTATCAATAACTCTATATTGATTATTATTATTATAGAGAAGTTACTAAAACACTTTTATTTATATATATAATTGAGTGGAGAAAGTGAATTTGTTTTTAAAAACAAAAATTAAAAATTAAAAAAAAAATACGGCGTGACAACAAAAACAAAAATCTCTCAATCATATAAAAGAAAAAACAAATGAGTTGATTTTCATGGAAAGAAGCAGGACCTGTGAAAGAAAATTGGGTCCCACATGGGCTTTAAAAGTTGAGCTTTCCTAGATAAGGTTTTTTCGGATATGGTTCTTAAGGCAAGAAAACAAAAATGGTTTATTC
>Ga0325411_1006013_pt1 | contig 13358 bp, 8 predicted proteins | sample PopdelMetagenome_13_FD_206181 | JGI IMG/M metagenome (GOLD analysis project Ga0325411, IMG submission 206181) | Populus deltoides microbial communities from Bellville, Georgia, United States - Xylem-PdIQD-R4 | ecosystem: Host-associated > Plants > Phyllosphere > Stem > Wood/Secondary xylem... | reverse complement strand
TTAAATCTTGTTAATTGGATTTATTTTGTTAATATTTTATCGCACCATTACATTTTTGTACAAAAATAATAATTGGTTATTAGATTATGAATTTATTTTTAATTATCAAAGTTCAATTTTGAATTGACTGTTACATTATTAAGAAATATTGTCACCATTTTTCTATATAGGTTTTCTAAGTAATTGATGATCATTATTGGATGTATCGAGATTCACTCAAGAGTTGTATATGGAAGATTATTGTAAAGAGATTGAAGATTTTATTAATTTTGCACTTTTAAATCCAAAGAATATTAGTGGAGGCAGAATTATATATGTATGTGTGATGTATAAAAACAAAAATTCTACCAATTAGATGTTTTGATGATGCATCTTCAGAAAAAAAAAAAAAAAAAGGTTCGTTAAGAAATACATTTGTTAGTTTGCACAAAAAAAATCCTATGTTCCTTACAAGACCATTTTAGAAATGATTATTGGCTCAATATCTATTTCCCGCAAGATACATAAAGTTGAAGATGATGATAATAATTGTTATAGAAGTATGATGATGGATTTAAAGAGAATGAATCATGGTTATTCAAGCAAAGGTTCATGTGTAGATGAAGAACCAAATGTAGATGCAGCTAGGTTTTTTTAATTTCTATAAGATTTTGATGAACCATTATGGAATGAGTGCACAAATCATAGAAAATTATCGGTCATTACATAAGTTTTTACCATAAAGTCTTATTATGGTATGAATGAGGTCGATTATAATAGCATAATCGAATAAGCAAAAAACATATTACCTTAAGAAGATAAGTTGAAAGAGAACTTCTATATTGCAAACTCCATGATGAAATCCCTAAGCGTGGGATACTAAAATATTGATATATGCCTAAATATTTGTATGTTATACTATGGTGAAGATGTAAATTTAACAGAGCAAAAAACCTGTGGGCATGCTCGGTATAAACCTAATATGGGTCGGGGAAGGACACTTGTCACATACAAAAAACTATGATACGTCCTAATCACTCCTCGGATACAAATGTTATTTATGTCTTTGAAGACATCTAAGCACATGAAATGACATCATTCACATGATGTCACATACAGAGTATGGAGTCATGGTGTACCTTCTAATGGTGAAACGTGGAAGAAGATTGATATGGTACATCCTAATTTTTCAATGAAATCATGGAATGTGCATCTTGGTTTGTGTACATATGAGTTTAATCTATTTGGGTTATTCGATGCACTCTATTCTTATTGACCGATCATACTAACAATTTACAACTTGCCCCTGAGGATATGTATGAGACTGAAATTCATGTTTTATTTGCAGTCATATCTAGTCCTTACAGTTCTTGTAGGAATATATATATGTTTGTCTTCAACCATTGATTAATGAGTTTAAACTGTTATGGTTATTCAAGGCTTTAATGTCTGATATCATAAAGAAACAAAATTTTTAAATGAAGATAGTTTTGATGTGAAATATATATGATTTTTCAGTGTATGGGATGATTTTGAGATAAAGCACACATGGAAACTTATCTTATCCTAATTGTATGAAAAACAATAAGGCCTTTACCTTAATAAATGGTGGTTAAATCACCTTTAACCACCAAAGGTTCTTGTCAGGTCATCATTGATACATAAAAAACAAAAAAGACTTCCTAAAAGGTAAAGTTTAGAGGGATTTTTTACCACCAGTACTATTATGTGATTTTTTTTTATGTATTCTCAAAATATAAGGATATTGTTTTGATTTTTAATCTTGTAAGTAGAAGTTTTTCGGTTTTGGTGTAATCCATAGTTGGGTAAAACAGAGTACTTTTTAAGAACTTTCTTATTGGAAGACTAATTTCCTCTATTGTAATTTAGATGTCATGCATATTGAGAAGAATATGTTTAAAAACATTTTTAACACAATAATAGACATCAAAGGAAAAACAATAGACAACATAAAAACTAAAATGAATATAGTTTTGTTTTGTGGCCGTCGGAATATAGAGTTGCTTAATGATGGGGTATGTTTGGAAAAGCCCAAAACAACATTTTCCTTAGATTAAAAAACCATAATTTCTTTTCTATGAATGGCATAAGAGTCTGTGATTTTTTATAGATATGCTTCGAATATAGCTAGATAAGTGAACTTTGAGGAATATAGATTGTATGGAATGAAGAGTCATGAATGTCATGTGTTTATTCAAACACTCATTCCAATTACATATAGAGATTTATTTCCCAAAAAAAAAAATATGATGCACTTACAAAGATTAGTTATTTTTTTAGAGATGTTTCCTCAAACAAGTTGCGTTTATAACATATGAAGTAGCTTGAAAGGAACATCAGTAAAACAATCTATAAATTTTAGATGATTTTCTCTTCCTTCTTCATACTTAATAGAGCATTTGCCTATACATATAACATATAAAGCATAACCTAGAGGCTTTGTGTCGTCTATATGGATGTATCATTTCGAGAGATTAGGGATTACATGCATCCTAATTTAGTAATGTGTTTTTCAAAACTTTTAGTCATTCAATCTATATATGTTTATCTTAATGCAAACACTTGTTCAACCTTAAGAAAAAAAGTTAAAAATAAAATATATGTTGAGGCTTCAATGTGTTCAACCTTATATGAGAAAAAGAATCAATAGCGTTCTAATACATGATGATGGTGGTGAATTACTTTCTAATGAGAATTTATCAATATTTTCCCATCTTGGTTGACTATTGTTGAATAATGCAATTTTGATAAAAAAATTTAACAAACATCAAATTTCGACAAGCATATTATTATGTGCTATTTAACTATAATGAATTGAGACATTTTGTTAATTAATTCAAGTTTATAATTTTTGAAATGATAAATGATTTTCTCATGTATTCTCATTTATGATAAATGATCACTAACTTCCTTATAAGAAACATTGTAGTGTTTTGTTATTCCAAAATTCACATCTCACTAAAGCTATAATTTTTCAAATACAAATTATGATTCCAAAATTCACATTGTAGTGATGAACAATTCACCACGTGGTTTAAAACAAAAATTCATTGACTTTAATTTTTTTTCTCAATCATAAATGGTTGTTATTTGTAACCAGGTGTACAATATAGGAGGCAATACTATGAGTTTGAAATTACTATATCTAGGTCCAAAAAGAAAGATTCGATGTTATAATGGGTATTTCATCAATGGATATGTCTTTTATATTGAAGATTATAGAGAAGGTGGAAATACCTATAATAGTGGTGTTTGTGTTAACGAGTCAATTTTTAATGAATTTGAAGTTGATTATTATGGCAAGTTAGAAAAATATCATTCAATTACAATATCATATGGCATAAAATACAATTTTTTTTATTTAAATGCTATTGGTATGATACGTATAGAGAAATTAGGATAGATCTTCACCATGGTTTGGTTGAAATCAATAAAAGAGGTAGACTTAGCAACATCAATGATGTTTTTGTATTTTCCAAACAATACCAACAAGTGCATTACACATACACTCAATACTTAGAAAGGATCGTAATAGAGTTGATTGATTGTTTGTTATGAAAACCAAACTTAAGAGTCATTCCAAGTTGTTCATGATAGTAATGATGAAATAACTAGGAGAGAAGATGTATTTCAACTAAATGAGTTAGTTGATCCATATAGAGTCACTTCATTTACTCAGTTAGAAGAAGATTCAATTTTATTGTAGATAATACTTATGTTCATATTGATATTAACAAGCTAAACAATATATTGAGTACTAGTGGAAATACAGAAAATTATAGACATGAAAATGATGCAAATAAAGAAAGATGAAGATGATGAGGATTTAGATTAAACAGTGGATCTGAAATGATTTTAGGTGTAAAACAACATTATGCATTTAACATATTTATTGTCATTGTATAATGTATTTTAACTTTATACATTTATCAAGCGTTTATTATGGTGATTGTGGTTTTAATGTGTTATGAATACACATGTTGTTGTTGCATAATTAGGTTCGATATGGATTATATCCAATATATAAGAAAATAAATTACTATAAATTTACCGACAGAATACCTAACAAAATATAAAATCATCGGAGAATTATAGATAGTTTGGAAAAGAATTCAGGAATGTAAACCAACACACGGATACTTCGACAGATTATTTTACGTCGGTGATATTAATTATCGATACACTCATTAACAGACAATAATATCATTGGAGAATTATAGAGAAGAATTAAGTAATTTTATTCTCTAAAAGTTTTACTAATGGAATATAAAATCATCAGATAATTATATAGTATTTAGGGAAGAATTCAGGGGATTGGATTCACCGATGGATATATACCGACAAATGAAAAGTTATCGGTGAATTTGGGGGTTTTCGAAAGAGTTCTGAAATGTTTAAATATTCAACGGAGTCACCAACGATATCAAATTCCCATTGTTAAAGCTATTGGTAAAGTGTAGACATGGTTTATTGCCAATAGATAAACCAACATAAATTTATTTTGGTGATTTTAAACCTAGATATGTTGAGGCAATCCCTAGTTGTTCCCATTTCATCTCCTCCCTCTAAAACCGTTCTCTCTCTCTCTCTCTCACTTTAATAGTAATAGTCATTAGTGCTATCTCTTCTCCAGTTAGTTGTTTCTCTCTCCTTTAGAAGACATTTTCTCTCTCATTGAAGTTTGATTTCTTTTAAGCTCTTGGACTCTACTATTGACATGCTATCATTTTGTTATGAATCATTCTTCAATTATAATGGTGTTTCCTCACTTATTTTTGTTTGAAATTGAAAAATTCCTAATTTGAGGGAAGTTAAGGTTTATGCTAATTTTGGATTTTATGTGAATTTATGATCTAAATAGACTACATAAAGAATTTTTTAATAATTTTATTTATTGATTTTCAGATATGATGTTGATTTTTTTAATAATTTAGTTAGTTAGTTGAATAAAAATGTTATCATAGTACTAGGACAACATCTGTAAAATAAATGTTTGTGTTCGGTGACCTATAAGTTAGCTTTTGCATATAAAATAATTTTTGACTAACTCATTTCTCCATTTCATTTTCATGCTTTACATGTTTTTTGCGAATTTCTTGACACGCGGTCAAAATATAGATTTCAATTGTTTTTGTTGTCACTTAACATGGTAATTGAAAAATACTGAAATTATTTTGAGTAAGGTCAAATTCTTCAATTTAAGTCCTGAAAGGGATGAGCTATTAATATAAAAATGTTATTAAACCTAATTCTGGTTATGGGTTAAGGGGCTAAGTGATGAATTACAGTAAGTAATAAATATGCTAACTTTTTAAATGTTGTTTGGATATCATGTTATCATTATGATAACCTTGTTTAATTTTTTAATCATATATGAGCATTGTTTTGGTTTACTGTATTAAATTAAATACCGTAATATCATAGTTTTTAGTAGCTCATAACCTTAAACCTACCTTGTACCCGAAAAGAATGTATAGTAAGTGTGTGTTTGACTTGTGGGTGATGATTGTTTGTGTTCTATTTGGTTGCCTGCATTTTGTTTTCCAATTTTGAGCAAGGTCCTATATAAAAAAGGTGTTGTTGAAACTTATAAATAGATAGATGCAATAAATTAAAAAAAACCCATAAATCATAGATTGAAAATATAATTGAATATTCTTAAATATTTAGTTATATTATTTAGATGTTGAGGAATCATTTAGGGTCGAAACGGAGTGCTTTTGCATCTTCAAGTAGTAGTGCTCCAAATCTTGCGGTGTATTTAGGACCCGATCATGAAGAGACACTTGATAAACATTCTAACGATGTAAGCTTGTTGACTACGGGTCACAAATCTAGCATTTCATTTGACAGAGACCCATATTCTAGCAAGTTAATAGCAAATTAGAAGTTAAATTTATGCATGTAAGAAAAACATTTTAATTCAAATATATCATTATATTAATGATTACATATTTATATAATCAACCACTAAGTAATTGATTTTCAGATTCATAAATAAATATGGAAGCTAAGTGAAAAATAAGATCGATTATGAAATAATCGATGTAAGTTCTCTTGTTTCAATAGAGCCTACGTAAAAGGCATCTTGAATGGATGTGGGGGAAGTTTAAGATTAGTACATATATGATTAGTACTTGTTTTTATTAATAAAAGATTTTTTAAATTTATAAACTAATTATTTTTTAAAAAATGATTACAAGGAAAAATTTCAATGGGACAAGGAAAAATATAGGGTGGCATGGCAAGTCTAGAAAAATCACAATGTAACTAGGTAAGTTTTAATATGTGAAGTTTAGATTTTTTTTATTGAATTGGAATTTTTTTTGTTATATATATAGTTCTTTTTATGAACTTTTAAACCAAGTTGCATGATTTGTGGTATGACATGCACTCTTATGCTAGAAGGTATACCGAGTTAGATGACTTTGTGAATTGAAAAAATTATAGACTTCCCCACATCACCAGGAGCAATTAGAAGAGATATCTAAAGTTCTTCACGCTAGAGGGTTTTAGGAGGCGTTCACAGATTTAATCATTGAACAAAAACAAGGAGACTCATGGTCCCATAAACAAGCATGCTAGTGAGTCGCTTCCTTTTACTAACTATGCAAAAAGCCTAGTAAGTAAGCCTATTTTAATTTTGAGTATTCTTTTTAAAGTAAAAGTTATTATTTGTGATAATGTTTAATTAGGGATTTATTTTGCAGGCTACACAACTTGGACACAAGCCAATTCTGATGGAGTTATACATGGAAACAGAAAAGGAGGATACACACAATGAGGAGAAATAGTTTGTGGACAACTGGCCTGAGGAGTTTATTATAAGTCACCTTTTAAACCTTTTGTACATTGTTTGGACTAATATTTTTTTATCCATATCTTTGACTTGTTTATTTTGTTGTGTAGGAACAATATAATGCCAACATGCGTGCCAAACATGGAGAGGATCCTTCAACCTATTTAGAATACGATTCGGAGTTGTGGTTCAAGGCCGGAGTAATCGGTGGATCCAATAGGAATCGAGTTTATAGTATCTCTATAGCTACAACCTGAGATATGAGGTTAGGTGATAAGTACTTAAAAATGCATTTTTATTAAGGTTCTATATTATTATATTGCACTTAAATTATTATTAAATTCTTTAACTTAAGCATGTTTTATAATAACAAGTCTAATAATATAAGATATTTTTAATTTATAGTAAATGCTTGGTTTTAAATTCAGGTTTGTAAAATATGCATATCTCATAATTTATAGTAAATGCTTGGTTTTAAATTCAGATTTGTAAAATTCTCTAACTTATTTTTTTATGTATGTTTTTAAAATTGAAAAAAATTAAAAAGTCAAAAAGAATTAAAAAAAATTAAATGTTTTAATTTGCATTGAATTTGGTTCATATTTCAAAAAAAATATCAAAAAATGTTTTTTTGTTTGGTATCCGGATTATAATGTTATACGTAAGATATATTCTTGATATTAAATAGAAAAGTTTGTTTCATTTTTATTGATGCTAGAGCAATTAGGTTCTTTTATTCGATAAGATAAGGATCTCCCTACAGAGGAGAACGTTTCTTCTCTTTTTAAGAAATCATTGGCAAGACAACTTTCAAAACCTTTTAAATTACATCAAATCGCGAAGCAACTTACCTCAAGTAGGGTGTGTTAGAGGTGCTAATACCTTCTCTAACCACAACCAGTCCCTTACCCGTGAATCCCTGACAAGACCAGTACACCCGGGTTTCCTAGTAGCTCTAATTAAATACTAGGTGGCGACTCTCAACTAATTAAATACTAGGTGGCGACTCCCAACGAATTAAATCAACGAAACAAAAATCACCAACAGACGTTGCGCAGGTGACGTGCGACATTGTGTAGGAACAATATAATGACAACATGCATGCCAAACATGGAGAGGACCCTTCAACCTATTTAGAATACGATTCAGAGTTGTGGTTCAAGGCTGGAGTAATTGGTAGACCCAATAGAAATCGGGTTTATAGTATCTCTATAGCTACAGCCTGAGATATGAGGTTAGGTGATAAGTATTTAAAAATACATTTTTATTAAGGTTCTATATTATCATATTGCACTTAAAGTATTATTAAATTATCTAACTTAAACATGTTTTATAATAACAAGTCTAATAAGATAAGATATTGTTAATTTATAGTAAATGCTCGATTTTAAATTTAGGTTTGTAAAATATGCTTATCTCACAATTTAGAGGACTGATTGATGTGTTTGATTATTGAAATTGAGTAGATAAAGAGAGGGCTAAACTTAGAGAATATATTCTAGTTGGGTTGGTTCAATTCAAACTGGTACATCATTTGGTTTTTAGGTCATAACTGGAGTTGTAGACATTGGAGTTAGGTGTGGTTTAACTTGATGGAAAGTTAAGATATATGCCTAAAACATCAATGAAGAGTTCAAGACTCAATATTGTCATTTTAAAGCTCAAATTTTAGCAATAAAAGAGAAATTTAAATTTGTCTATCAGCCCATAAACTATTTAGTGTTCATCCCATTCATTTTTGTTGGAAAGTTGAGACAAATACCTACAACCTTTATGAAGATTATTTGTTCAAATTATGATTATATTAATGATGTTTTGTCTAGTCACCAAATCAATAGTTCTAAATTTTAGCTAATAAAAGAAGACATTTACCATACATTTAAATATCTTGGTTTTTATATCAAGATCTATGCTCTTGCTTTCTTTCTTTGTATTTTTTCAATGTCCAAGTTTTATTTTATATTATATTCTCATTAATATTTTGTTTATGCTTATAATTTGCTTTATTATACTTAGTTAATTTATATAATAACTATGTTTTGATCTCATTTATTTATTTATTTTTCTTTTCAAGGTGAAAAGGTTACACTAGTGGTGTAAGAATAAGTATAGTACAAACTCAACATGAACTTTAAAGTTTAAATTCAAGAAAGTTTGTTGTTAATATGTATTATAATTGTTATCTTAATCAATTTTAATACTCCGTTTGTTAAGTAGTTAGGCTAGATTCCTGGTGTACAACCCTTGATACAATAAATACTTAATTCTTTTATAGCCTACTGTATGGATAACCGACACATATGCTAAAAAAGGATCTCGATTTATTGTTAACATAAGTTAGCTCCATGAATACATGACAATATTTACAAGTATTGGCGTTACTCAAAAAAGGTAATTAATACGATCACGTTAATAAATTAAAACGAGCCATAAATGATAAATCATCAAATTGGAACCTCTTTTGTTTGTGATTTTTAGTTGAGTAATAAAAAGAGTTTGGACTACACTTATTTGACATACCATTAGTTGAGTAAAGAAATAGAGTTTGAACTACACTTATTCGATTGAACCATACTTGTTTGTGATTTAACCTTGACAATTGTTTTATTTTTGTTAAATCTTTACATTAATATTACATCTTTTAGATTTCTTTAACTTTGTTTCTTTTATTATTTGTGGTTTTGTATAATTAACTTATTTGTGGATCGATCTTAGTCTTGCTGTGTTATTTAATACTCTAACACTCCTGCACTTAAAAAAAAAATCAATTATTTGATCGTATCATCAGGTTGTAGCGTCTCGATCATAGACACCCCACAATTCAGCGCAAGTCAACCATCATTAGTCGTTGAGGAGTTGGTTGAACAATGAATTGGTGCTGAAATGAAGGCAAAGTATGAAGAACAAAAAAGGTAGCAATGGGAGGAGATGATTGCATACATGTCCGGTCATTATCCTCCCTCTTATGGACTTCCCGAGATTTTCCTCCCCCCTCTACGTCTATTTGCAACCTCTTGTTGATTAATGTTTATAAGTATTTGTAATTGATTTTTACAGTTAAATTAATAATATTAAATGTATTATTCAAGTTAAATTATTTGTTTAACTATTTAATATCAAATTGTTTTGATAGCATTAAAAACAGTACTACACCACCGATAGAATCATTAAAGGACATAAATTGCATTGGTTATTCTATAGGTAAAACATGCCAATTTTTCTTGAAAATTGCTAAGTCTTTTGATATAGACCGCTAGAATCTATTTGTAATTGATTTTTATAGTTAAATTAATAATATTAAATATATTATTCAAGTTAAATTATTTGTTTAACTATTTAATATCAAATTGTTTTGATAGCATTAAAAACAATACTACACCACTGATAGAATCATTAACGGACATAAATTGCATTGGTTATTCTATAGGTAAAACATGCCGATTTTTCTTGAAAATTATAGAAAATTGCTAAGTCTTTTGATATAGACCGCTAGAATCTATTTGTAATTGATTTTTATAGTTAAATTAATAATATTAAGTATATTATTCAAGTTAAATTATTTGTTTAACTATTTAATATCAAATTGTTTTGATAGCATTAAAAACAATACTACACCACCGATAGAATCATTAACGGACATAAATTGCATTGGTTATTCTATAGGTAAAACATGCTAATTTTTCTTGAAAATTATAGAAAATTGCTAAGTCTTTTGATATAGACCGCTAGAATCTATTTGTAATTGATTTTTATAGTTAAATTAATAATATTAAATGTATTATTCAAGTTAAATTATTTGTTTAACTATTTAATATCAAATTGTTTTGATAGCATTAAAAACAATACTACACCACCGATAGAATCATTAACACATAAATTACACTGTTTATTCTATAAATAAAACATGCTAATTTTTCTTGAAAATTATAGAAAATTGCCAAGTTTTTTAATATAGACCGCTAGAATCACTTACAAGACGTGATTGTCAATTATTGTATTGGGTATCTATTAGAAAAAGAAGATGTATTACTAACATGTTATGTATCAAAAGTCCATCAATAATATTTTATCTACTGATATACCAACAAAAACGGATCTTCGTATATTTTTATAATTGATAATAATAATATTTTGTCTATGATTTTATTGGGTATCTATTAGAAAAATGAAATTAATTACTCACATGTTATCTGTCAAAAGTCCACCAATAATATTTTACGTACTGATACTGATCATCACATATTTTTATCATCAATAAATATTTTGTCGGCCAGTGATTAAATTAATAATTAAATTACAACGGATATGAAATCATCAACGTGATTCTGCCTCATGACACGATTCCATCAGACATGCTTTTGCTGATGGATAAACAGCTTTTTCATGGACGCAATATGACGTCAGTATAGTTCATTTCTGTGGTGGTACGTGATTGCAAGTCAGGGAGAACATTAATTAACATGCCCTGTATGCAATAAATATATAAATACAAAGCGGTAAGACTCAATTATTAAATTCAATAGTCTAATGCCCTTGTATTGCGAGATGACTTGATTTAGTTGCTTTATTTCTTACACAGTTTAAAACCATCTGCATTTTTATTTGATGTTTGTGAATTATTATTTTATGTTTTTTAATAGATTGAGAATTATAAAATTAATTAATGATTATTATAATTGATTTCCTTGTGATTAAATATTATTAGGATAGATTTTATTAGCTTGTTTGATTTTTTTTATTTGATAATAAATCCAAAACTCAATTTTATGTATCCAAATAATACAATATATCTAAGCTAACATTTGGTGTCATAACTACAAAATTACTTAATGGGTCCATATATAATGAAAAATAATGGCATTTTATAGTTTTTTGATTACCAAGAATTAGTGACATACTTAGTTTTTCTTACAAATATATTATAGAGAATGATAAATTAGCTTTAATATTTTTTTTACTATAGAATATAATTTATATTATTATTTAACGTGATTATTTAAATGATTTTAAATTTAATTAGAGAATGAAGGGGTAAGAATTGAACTCATAATCATTTTGTTATCAAAATTATGATCCTATTTCAAAAAAAATCATTTTAACAAAAAAAATTTCAATATACACAAGTAAATATAACCTAACAGTTAGAGTAGAGTGATTGAAAAAAATGATGTTTTTCTTTTGATATTAAAAAGAGTGTTTGGAAGTGTAGTATTTGTTATTTTTCAAAGTATTTTTCATCTAGAAATGCATCAAAATAATATTTTTTTTACTTTTAAAAAATTATTTTTGATATCAGCATATTAAAACGATCTAAAAATATAAAAAGATTGAAATTTTGCGGAACACAGTGCAAACCGCGTTCCCAAACGACATTTAAATATATGTATTTAACAAGTATACTTGATTGAAAAATATATTTTAACTCAATTTCAAATAGAATAATAAAATAATAAATTTAATTATGTTAATGAAAAATATATTTGGACTAAATTCTCCTCTCTTACTTAATCTTGGGGTGCTAGCTCGCGATCAGACTATGATATCAGTTAGAATCTACAAGTTAAAAATTAAAAAATTAAATTTCTAATTAGAGAAAAATCTTGATTCAATTTTGTAATAGCCCAAACATACTAGCTTCTTGTGACTCTTTTTCGAGTCAAAAGTTTAAAAAACAATTTAAATTAACTTGAAAAAATCATGCAAAAAATAACCATAAAATACTTAACAAGTACAGTTTGATTTAATTGAAAAATTATTTCGAAACAAATTAACATGTTCATGACTGTTGTTGAAGGAAAATCTAAAAAAACAAATTAAATCAATTTAGAGAAAAAAAAGAAAAAGTAAAAGTGATCACGTGTTGCTTTTTATTTAATTCAAAAGTCCAAGTGATTTCTGTACTTCAAGTTTGTGGAAGAAAAGGCCTTCCTTTAGCAGCCTTTAAAAAAAAAAAAAAACCCATGAGTTCCATGCATCCAAAGTTCCACGTGAAACGCACATCGATAACAACAACTTCGGTAATGTTCGGGAACGCGGCTGCGGTTGCGGCTACATTCTTAAAAAATTTAAAAATTTTATTTTTATTTAAATTTAATATGGTTTATATGTTTTGAATCGTTTTGATGTGCTAATGTCAAAAATGATTTTTAAAAAATAAAAAAACATCATTGGCATGCATTTTGGCACGAAAAGTTATTTGAAAAGTACCCGCAACCACACTGCCAAACACGTTTCAGTATAAAGTAAAATAAAAGAAGGATCTGACATTGACTTCCATTTAATTGTTGGAAAAAAAAAAACTTAGAATTCTATTAAAAACGGTCATCATATAAAAAATTTATTTAGAGATTTTATTATCAAATATTAATTGTTTCAACTCCTTTAATTAGCTAAAAAATCAATCTAAACAAACTAAATATAAAACCTGAAATTAAAAAAAAACAATAAAAATCCTACACTAAATACAAAATTTAAGATTATGAAGCGTAACATTACGGGTTTTTGTTTGTCTTTAAGGATTAGGATTTAGATCTAGAACTAATCTAAATAGGATTGTTTG
>Ga0325411_1006010_pt1 | contig 13365 bp, 6 predicted proteins | sample PopdelMetagenome_13_FD_206181 | JGI IMG/M metagenome (GOLD analysis project Ga0325411, IMG submission 206181) | Populus deltoides microbial communities from Bellville, Georgia, United States - Xylem-PdIQD-R4 | ecosystem: Host-associated > Plants > Phyllosphere > Stem > Wood/Secondary xylem... | reverse complement strand
CTGCTGACTTTTCAAGCAACAACTTTGAAGGGCCAATACCAGATGCCATAGGACAGTTCAATGCCCTCTATGTTCTCAACTTGTCACATAATGTACTCACAGGCCAAATTCCATCATCTTTAGGCAAGCTGTCACAGCTCGAGTCCTTAGATCTCTCATCTAACGAGTTGTCTGGACAAATCCCAGCACAGCTAACAAGCCTGACATTCCTTTCAGTCCTGAATCTCTCATATAACAGGCTAGTGGGACGGATCCCAACAGTCGCTCAATTCGCGACGTTCGCATCCGATTCCTTTGAAGGTAACCAAGGATTATGCGGGCCTCCATTAATTTCAGCATGCTCCAAACCATTAATTTCAGCATGCTACAATACCAATGGATCAAATTCTGGTATAGAGATGGACTGGAACTTCTTAAGTGTTGAATTCGGATATATCTTCGGGCTGGGAATTGTTATTCTACCTCTTATGTTCTGCAAGAGATGGAGAACATGGTACTACACACATGTTAATCGTGTAATTTTCAGAATCTTCCCTCAACTAGATAAAAGAAGCAAGAATCTTGGCAGAAGAGCTCAAAGAAACAGAAGAAGGCAGTGACATTGGTGAAGAAGATCAAGGCGCGTGGTGAGAGCATTTGCAATTAATATATATTTCCTATGGCTTCTATTTTAAATCCTGCTATATGTTTTGTTTCGTTTTCAGTTTGTTGACATTTGCAATAAGAAGTTTAGTTACAAATTTAGTTTTTATTCTCTTTGTGCACCAATTGTAGGTCATCAATCATTCGTCCAAGGGACCTCGCAGTTATTGGATAAATGCGACAGTTTCTTTTGTTTGCTTCGTTTCTGTGACTCTGTAATAATATGTTGTAGCCTAGACCTGCTTTAGATATCTGCACCCTGTCAGGGCATCAGATTTCTCTGCATTCCTCATCTGATGAGTGTCAGATTTAGCAGCTGCATTTCAATTATTGGTTAGCTTTCGATATTTCTGGGTATAATTGGATTGCTTTACTTTGGTGAGAGTGAGTTTTACAGTTTTGCAAGCTAAATGTTGATTGTGGTGCTACGTACAGGTATTCGTTGAGTGACTTAACTTGAGTAAGATGATGGAAATAGTTTAATAGGTAACACTTTTAAACCCATAACGTATCTGGACGTTTTGAATTTCGACCGAGATACGATAGGTTGCTGGTTTGCTGTTGAAAAACAGCCTTAAAACCAGGTGTAAAACCATAGCCCCTGCATTTCGAAAATATATTAAATCAGAGTTCTTTTGCCTTGTTTATAAGAAGCAGCTGATAGAAATACAAAATCCTACGGTTATGGACATTGTAATTTGCTAGTTTTTGATATTTTGCATTGTGATCTACGTGCAAATGTTTTTTCAATATTAAACAAATCGATTTTCTTTCACAAAAACAACAATAAAAATACTCTTTATTTCAAAAATACAATTTTATTTTAATTTATATATAACAAAATTTCTCAAAAATAAATTATACTTGCATACTTTATCATATAAAAAAAATCACAAAAAATAATCTACTTATTTTATAACTACCTTTTTTTTTTTGAAAAGTAGGATCATGTTCAGTTAGGAGGTACGTGAATTTATTTAAAGGATTAATATAGAATGAAATTAAAAAAAATTAAAAATAACCTTGCTAACCAGTTAAAAAAATTGAGGATGAGATTAAGAAAAAGAAGGATAAAATTAACAAAAAAAACCTTTAGATTTAATTTTTTGTCTAACCAGAATTTAAAATTAAATTATGTGAAATGTTATTTTAATATAATTTAATTGACTTGGATGGTTTAAAAACAACTTGAAAGGGATAAAATTGAAACTGGAAGGGGGATTAAAAAAAAACTAAAAAGAAAGAGGGATGAATTGAAAAAGAAAAAAAAAGGAAGTTTTTTTTTTATGAACCTTCACTTTATATATATATATATATATATATATATATATGAGTCTAAGAAACCCATTTTTTTTAGATTTCAAATTCAAGACCAAAAAGCCCAATCCAAGCTCATTTGTTTTTTTTTTCAATAGTAGACATAAGGATAAATTTACTATCTTTAAGTTCACAAAGGTATTTTTTTTTTTTTTACCGGATATCAAAACTAATGCGTTATGAGTTTTGACTTTGAGATCTATGAAAGTGAAATTTACTCAAATGTGTCCGTAATTCGAATAGAATCTCATTGATTTAGAATTAAAAAAAAAAAAAAATCTTCAGTGTAACAAGTTTGACTTTAATAACTTCAATTTACTTTACTATTATTATGTAAAATAAGAGAGCTACTTTTATTATATAGTCCAAGGCTTACCATATTTTTCTGGGGAAAAAAATAAAAAGAAAATTATTGAATATAAAACTCTTAGACCAGACTTGTATTTATTGAGAAAAACAGAACATGTTATTTAGTGAACATTTTAATTAAAAGCTGGGACATAAAAAAATATATTTAATTAGTGTTTTTTTGTTTTCATTAGCATCCCTGACCTACAGTTAGTTTTTGAACCAATAAAAATATTTTTATTTGGAATTAAATATATTAAAATAATATATTTTTTATTTTTTAAAATTTATTTTTTACATCAATACATCAAAATAATTAAAAAAATTTAATTTAATTATTTAAATTCACATTTGAGCAAGAATTAATCACGCGTTATTACAAGTGTAGTGACTGAATACAAGGATTCAGAGGGAGTTAATTGGCTTAATTAATATCATCCTTAAAATTTAATTTTCGAGTGCTATTTGTGCGTAAACTTTTTATTGTTTAGTTATGTGACAGAGTGGGTACGAAAATAAAGCTATGAATAAAACACTAGATTTAAACTCTAATAAATAAATCTAATAGGGAAGCATTAAAATCTAACTGAAGTGCAAAATCTACTGGTCCGAGGGCTAGAAACTTGCATTGATTCGAATAGTGGCTTTGATTATATGATGTCTAACTCTATAATACACGGTATAATAATTTTCATTCATTGACTCCCGAGTCCCCAGAAGCCCAAGTCAACGCGTTTAAATGTCATCTAAAATAAAAAAGTCTTTAACATCTATGATAATTATCATAGATGTTAAAGACTTGATGAGCTGTAATTGATTTGTGTCAAACAATCCACTTGACAATGAAAATTCCTCTCTTTACTTTGTTTTTCTTCATGCCCCTTCTAACGATGCTCTCCTGCATCAACACAGGTCTGGTTTCTGGCAGATGCCAGAGCGATCAGCAATCTTTGTTGCTCCAATTAAAGAACACTCTCGTATTCAATGAATCTATGTCCACCAAACTGGTGACATGGAATCCCAGCACGGATTGCTGCGAGTGGATAGGTATAAGCTGCGATATAGGTGGGCTTGATCGTGTTATCGGCCTCGACTTGAGCAATGAATCAATCACTGGTGGCCTTGACGATTCAAGCGGGCTTTTCAGTCTTCAATTTCTTCAGAGTCTAAATTTGTCTTTCAACCGCTTCAGCACAGCTCTGCCGGTCGGGTTTGCCAACCTCACGGATTTGATTTCACTGAATTTGTCCAACGCTGGCTTTACAGGCCAGATTCCAAATGATATCTCAAAGCTGACAAAGTTGGTCAGTCTTGATTTGTCTGCCGATTCCTTCCCTGGAGGTCCTGCACTGAAACTCGAGAAGCCTAATTTTGCAACATTGGTTCAAAATCTCATACACCTAACAGAGCTCCTTCTTGATGGTGTAAATATATCAGCAAACGGAAATGACTGGTGCAAGGCCTTATCATCTTCACTGCCTAATCTAAATGTGCTGAGCATGTCCAACTGCTATCTCTCAGGCCCTCTTGATGCTTCCCTTGCAAAGCTTCAGTCTCTTTCAATAATTCGTTTGCGCGGTAATAATTTGTCTGCTCCAGTTCCAGAATTCCTTGCAAATTACTCGAAATTGACTGCCTTGCAGCTTAGCTCTTGCCAGTTGAACGGAGTATTTCCACAAGCTATATTCCAGGTACCAACACTAGAGATCCTTGACTTATCATACAACAAATTCCTTCAGGGTTCTTTTCCGGAGATCCATCAGAATCTCTCTCTTCAGACCCTCCTTCTCAGTAACACAAATTTTTCGGGAACATTACCACAGTCCATTGGTGAACTCCAGAAATTATCCAGAATAGAGCTAGCGGATAACAACTTCACGGGACCAATTCCAAATTCAATGGCTAATCTCACCCAGCTGTTTTATCTGGACTTGTCATCCAACATGTTCACAGGCACACTCCCATCATTCCGCAAGTCCAAGAATCTCACCTATGTAGATGTCTCTCGCAATCAACTAGAAGGTGAGATTCCATCCAGTCACTGGGAAGGCCTTCGAAGCCTCACCTATGTTGATTTAGGGTACAATGCATTCAGCGGGAGCATCCCCTCATCATTGTTTGCAATCCCGCCGCTGCAGAAGATACAGCTTTCCAACAACAGATTTGGGGGACAGATTCCTGAGTTTCCAAACGTGTCTTCCTCTCTTTTGGATACCCTGGATTTGAGCAGCAACAAGTTAGAAGGTCCTATTCCCAGTTCTGTCTTTGGTCTTGCAAAACTCAATGTCCTTGAACTTTCATCCAATATGCTCACTGACACGTTGCAATTACATTGGATTCAGAAACTTCCCAATCTCACCACACTTGCCCTCTCATACAACAACTTGACAGTTAATGCAAGTGGCGGCAATTCCAACATGTCTTCCCTTCCCCAAATCAAGAAACTAAGATTGGCTTCTTGCGACCTGGGAATGTTTCCAGATCTAAGGAACCAATCAAAACTCTTCCATTTAGACCTTTCAGACAACCAAATTACTGGGCTGGTACCTGGTTGGATTTCAACACTAGGTCTTCTTCAATATCTGAATCTTTCACGCAATCTTCTGGTTGATCTAGAAGGACCTTTGTCTTTTCCTGGTCTTAGCATCTTAGACCTGCATCATAACCAGCTCCGAGGGAGCATTCCAGTTCCTCCATCATTTATTACCTATGTGGATTACTCGAGCAATAATTTTTCTTCCTTCATCCCCCCTAACATCGGTAATTACCTCAACTGGGCTTTTTTCTTCTCCCTTTCAAATAATCACCTTATGGGAGCAATACCGCAATCGATATGCAGTACCGAATGGCTACAAGTTCTTGACTTGTCTAACAACAGTTTGAGCGGAGCAATACCATCCTGTTTAATTGAAAAGACTCTTCGTGTTCTAAATTTAAGGAGAAACAACTTAGATGGCATTATTCCTGATAAATTTCCAAGAAGCTGTGAATTGAGGACTCTGGATCTGAGTGGAAACAACTTGCAAGGGCAGGTTCCAAAATCTCTGGCCAGTTGCACTATGTTAGAGGTCTTAGACCTTGGGAACAATCAAATCAATGACAGCTTCCCGTGTCTTCTTAAGAACATATCGAGTTTTCGTGTCCTTGTTCTGCGAAACAACATGTTCTCCGGGCTTATTGGATGTCCACACATTGAAGGCACTTGGCCAAGGCTTCAGATTGTCGACGTAGCTTACAACCATTTCAGAGGAAATCTACCTGATATTTTCTTGAAAACGTGGGAAGGAATGATGGAAGGTGGAAACAGAAACCTTGAGCACATAAAATATGACCCGCTGAAGCTGACGAATGGACTGTATTATCAAGATTCAATAACAGTCACACTCAAGGGTCTCGAGCTGGAGCTGGTGAAGATATTAACTGTCTTTACCTCTGCTGACTTTTCAAGCAACAATTTTGAAGGTGAAATACCCGATGTCATAGGACAATTCAATGCCCTCTATGTTCTCAACTTGTCACATAATGTACTCACAGGCCAAATTCCATCATCTTTAGGCAACCTGTCACAGCTCGAGTCCTTAGACCTCTCATCTAACCACTTGTCTGGACAAATTCCACCACGGCTAGCAAGCTTAACATTCCTTTCAGTCCTGAATCTCTCATATAACAGGCTAGTGGGACGGATCCCAACAGGCCCTCAAATCCATACGTTCTCATCTGATTCCTTTGAAGGCAACCCAGGATTATGCGGGCCTCCATTAATTTTAGCATGCTCCAATCCATCAATTTCAGCATGCTCCAATACCAATGGGTCAAATTCTGGTATAGACGGGAACTTCTTAAGTGCTGGATTGGGATATATCTTCGGGTTGGGCATTATTGTTCTACCTCTTATGTTTTGCAAGAGATGGAGAACATGGTACTACACACATGTTAATCGTGTAATTTTCAGAATCTTCCCTCAACTAGAAAGAAGAAGCAAGAATCTTGGCAGAAGAGCTCAAAGAAATAGAAGAAGGCAGTAACATTGGTGAAGAAAATCAATGAGCATTTGCGATTAATATTTCTTATGGCTTTTTTTTATATCCTGCTATATGTTTTGTTTTGTTTTCAGTTTTATAGACATTTGCAATAAGAAGTTCAGTTTCAACTTTAGGTTTTATTCTTTGAGGTATTGTGTTGTGTTATGAAAACAGACCCAATACACAATCGAACTAAATATACCATTACAATTCACAAGTCTCAATTTTTTTTTTCTATTTGTACAATCAAAATTAGTATTAACCAATCAATAAAATAATACAATCAATCGTAAAATTCAATATTAAAATTTTTACATGAAAAACTCAATGTAAAAAAAATCACGGACCGTAGTCCACCTAAAATCTCACATTATCAACAAATAATGAGTTCATAATTGTTTTTCCTCAGCTATAACTAAGGACTACAACATACATACATACATACATGAAAAACAATATATTTTTAAAATACAATAAGAAAAAAGAGAGAAAGGTTTGAGAAAATCTCTTAACGCTGACAATCCTTTTCTCTATCAAAACAATCAACTTAGACACCACCACTCTTCAATCTAACCCTCTAGAATGAATAGCGATGTATCTAAAATCTACTATCCAAATCTCAGTCCAATCCATTGATGAACAATTTGGAAATTGAAGAATGAAAGCAAACTGCTTAAGCTATCTCCTTTGGTTTCTTTCTCTTATGCTCTCTTATATCTTACAAGGCATTTTGCCACAACAATGCTATTTGTTATTTATATTAGAGTAAGCTAGCACTAATTACTTAAGAGCCTTCTTTTTTTCTTTCTACAAAACTCAAACTTCTACTTGGTAGAGGTTTGGTCATCTATCCGACACATTGTTATCGATATGAATATTGTCAACAACAAAAGACTTCATCTTTATAACATCTCAAATTCATTTATATCTAATATCAATGTACTTTGATCAAAAGTGAAAAGTATGGTGCTTATTGAGATAGATTGCATTTTGACTGTTACAATACAACACAAAGTTCTCTTGAATTAGACCAAGTTCATGTAAGAACTTTTTTTATCCCTAACAACTATTTGTCCCCTTCAGTAAAAGCAATATATTCAGCTTTTATAGTGGATAATACAATATATTTTTGCCACCTTGATTGCCATGAAATTGTTTTCCTACAAAACTCATCAAGTATCTAGATGTGGACTTTCTAGAATCAACATCATCTGCCATATTTGTATCTATGTATCAATTTATCACAGTTTAACATTGCCAAAACGTAAACTAAACTAGAAGTATATTTGAGATACCTGAGTATGTATCTATGTATCAATTTAACACAGTTTAACATTGCCAAAATGTAAACTAAACTAGAAGTACATTTGAGATACCTGAGTATCCATTTCACTACTGACTAGTGTTTTTTGACAAGATTGGAGAGAAACTGACTAACCACACCAACTATATAAGTTATATCCAACCTTGTGCAAACCATGACATACATCAAGCTACAAGTTACGGATGCATACGAAACCTTCTTTATCTCATTTTTTTAATATAACTTGAAGGACACTTCTTAAAACTTAGTTTAGAGTGGTTTGCAAGTGGAGAACAAATAGGTTTGGAGTTACTCATGTTAAATCTCTTAAGTAATTTTTGAACATATCTCTCCTGAGATAACAAAGTTTCTTATTTTTCCTGTCACGAGTAGTCTTCATGCTAAGAATCTATTTTGTCGGTCCTAAGTCTTTCATTGCAAAAAACTTGTTTAACTCTCCTTTTAAACTCTTAATCTTCCTAGTTATGACCAACAATCAATATATCATCCATATATAATAAGAGAATAATAAAGTTTTTATCTGAAAATCTTTTCATAAACACATATTAGAAGTGGTTCTATCATAACCATGCTCCGCCATGAAATAATTAAACTTCTTATACCATCGCCTTTGATCATGCTTCAACCCATACAAACTTTTTTTCAACTTGTAAACTAGCTGCTTTTTGCATTTTGCTTCAAACCCTTGAGGTTGCTTCATGTAGATATCCTCATCTAAGCCACCATGGAGAAAGATAATTTTTAAATTAAGTTATTCAATTTCAAGATTTAAACTAGCAGATAAATCAAGTACAACTCGAATTGAAGACATTTTAACCATTAGTGAAAAGATTTCTTCTAAATCAAAACCCTTACTCTGACCAAAACTTTTCACAACCAATCTTGTCTTGTTCCTTGGTTATGAACAATGTTCATCAATTTTCAACCCTGACACGTATTTGTTCTTGAGTGCTCTTTTATCTTTAAGAAGCTTCATTAACTTAAAAGTGTGGTTTTCATGCAAGGATTTTATCTTTTCATGCATGGTTCGTAACCACTCACTTTTCTTCTCATGTGACCACCAATAACCAACATATACTCATGAGGAGAATCTCTGATGAAAGGTTGGCGAGGTCTAGCGAACCTCCGTAACTGTGGCTCATTTGAAGCTTTTTGAATAACTTGTTCAAGAATAACATCAACATTATTATTATCTGGCTCAATAGGCAAACCACCATCATTATTATTTTTCAAACCTCCCATGTGATTAAAATATACCAAAGGTAACTATAGAGTATGTCTTGGATTCGAATTAGCAGGAATAAAAATAATAGATTATATTTTTTTTCTTTTTGTTCAAAGTCTTTAATAATTTGATCTTTAAAGAAGACAACATCTTTTCTTCTAATAATATTGTTCTTTTTTGGATCTCATAACTTATAGCTAAACTAATTATTTTTTGAACTTAATAAAATAATTGTTTTGTCTTATTGTCAAGTTTAGACCTTTCATTTTTAGGAACATGTATAAATGCCTTGTAGCCAAACACTCTCATGTGTGTATAAAAGACATCATTTCCTTTCCAAACTCTCTCTGGAATATGAAAGTTAAGAGGAACTGATGAAAAAAGATTGATCATGACAACTACAATCTTCATTGCCTCACCCTAAAAAGACTTAGTATATCTAAATGATGTGGTCTTATCAATACACGTTGTGTTTTTATTGTAGCAATTTATAGTAAAATGATATTTTTACCCTCTCATACAAAAACAATTAACTAACTAACAGAGGTAATGCGATCTTTTCACAAAGTTTAACTAATTATTATTATATTGATAGGGGGTATAATTGTCTTTTTGTATTTTTAAAACACAGTAAAATGATTGTATTACTTTTAAAATTATTTTTTTAAACTAGCATCCACTAATGTTTTTGTATTTTTAATTTTTTAAGTACAATAAAATAACTTAAATACTTATAAAAGTAAAATTTTGCATTTCAAATTCAATTTCTCATTAATTATATTTATTTCTTAAAAACATTTATAATCATGTTTTTCATGTGCACGTGGGCATATATATATATATATATATATATATATATATATATAAACAAATGCTTGTTTTTTTTCCTGCATGATGCTAGGAGCAATTTTAAAAATCTATATTTATTTATTTATATAACAATTAAAAAAATATATCTACGAGGAAGGCAACGGTTTAAATTATAGAAGAAAAAATATTTCTAAGGTGAATTTTCCGTTTCTTATTCTTATATTTCTCTTTTACAAAATATTTTTCTTTTATTAGTGTCTTGTTTTGTGAATAAAAACTAGAGGCAGTTAAAATAAATATTAGTAAAAAATTAATTCATTTAATTTAGGAGGAAAAAATGCATGCCTTCAATCAAACCTCCATTACCTTATTCATGTTTGTTTTTACAAAGACATTTTTTTTATATAAAAGCATTGTTCTTTATATAAAAACTTATAATGCTATGAAAAACAACTTCAATAAAAAATATAAAAAATCATGACTTGATAGTTCATACACAATAGAAGGAAAAGATAAAAGAATAAGTAATCCGAGAGAACTATGAAACAAAATTGAGAATAAAAAATAACAAATAGATATTTTATTTTCATTTAATATTCATGAGCTTTTTTTCTTATTTTTTTTATATTAGGTTCATATATAATAATTTACAAAATAATTATTAATATTATCATGAAAAAGCTATAATTTTATTTGAAAACCACGAGAAGATTAGATAATATTTCAAATATCATTTAATTATTTTATTTATAGTCACTTTTATTCAAAATTAAAAAAAACAAATAAAAGGTAATATATAAAAACAAATTAGAACTCAAAAACTCAACTTCTAATTTGTTATTACCTGTAACTTAAAAACATTCTTTAATTGATATAAAAACTCAAAATTAAATTAAATAAAAAAAATTTTCAAGATTCGATCTGTTTTTTTAAGATAAAAATTTAAACTATCTTGATGGAACTTCTCTTTGTCAGACGAACTCATTGACACTATAATTTATCTTTTTCTTGGTCGAAATATGCATGACCAACCATTTTCTCTGTGTTATTATTTTCTAGCAATTTTCTCCTTCTCTCTCAACAATAAAGATATGAAATATGAAAAAAAAAAAAGTTTATTGATGAAACTTGAGATTTTAAAACTTCATATACCAAATGTGCAAATTAAAACTTTAGAGAGTAAACTAAAGTTTTCTACGCCTTTTGAACAATGAGTTCTGTTTTTTTTTTATCCTGATTCTATCAATTTTTTTTTTTATTTTTTTTACTATAACCTCAAGTTTACTTTTGTAAAATTAATCTTTAATTTATTGAGCGTTAGAATTTTATCAAACGTTTCATATACGTGAAAGAATGCAAAGAGAAGGAAATCTCAAATAATAAAGCATTGCTAACATGCCATATAAGGTTGAAATTACCAAAAAAAAATAATTTTCGATGACCAAATAAAAATAATTAACCATCCATAGTGAATTGTATCTATTGTCACAATATCCTACATAAAAATAGCATATTTCTGGAATTCTAATATACTGACTATTTTACATGGGCAGGTTGAATAATTTTATTTTCAACAAAAAAAATATATACAATGTTTTTTAAAGCATTGTTTGACATTAAAAAGTCTTAATTGTAAATTGAAAACACTATGTAAGAATTTAATTAAATAAATTAAGAATTATCTGTATCAATAAATATAAAAAAAATCATTAATGTTGAAAATATCAAGAGATAGATGCATATCAAAATATTTAATCTCACAACACAAACTATTTATCTATTATGTTTAATGACTTTGTTTAGTGGAATTGATTTTTAATTTAATCAAATGATAATAGAAACAGACAAACATGAAATCGATTGAATAAAATCAAAGTAAAAAAAATATTTTATAAGGTTGTACATCTTAGGAAAAAAAAATTATCATTTTATATGAAAACAAAGTAAAAATACATGTGATATTTAACCAAAAAATAAATTGAAAAGTTGAAAGATAGTTATGAATGTAAATATATAATATTGAAACACTAGACATGAACTTGATTGTATTTAATAAAATAATTTCTTAGAACCAATGTGTTATACAATAAAACAATAACAATAATAATAATAATAACACACATAGAAAAGTGGCTCAAAAGAATTAAAGAGAAATGATTTTTAAAAATGGCTTCATAAAAAGAATATCCTCTCGTATTAGAAAAAGATTTTGAAAGTATATTTGTAAACCAAATAAATAATAAATAATATTTATTTAGAAACATTATAAAAATTTGTAAGATCTAAAAAAAGAAAACAGCCTGTAAATTTTTTAATAAAAAACAAAAACTAAATAATGAAATTAAAAGGAAAAAAAAAGATGTTAAAAAAAAATCCAATGACCTAAACTATTGTGGAAAATGATGTGTCGCCGGTTAACCTAGTTTTAGGTGACCTGAAGGTTGCTGAAAATTTGGGCCAAGGATTTCTTTTTCTAAAAAACTTGATTTTAACTTGTTTTTTATCCAAAACATTTAGAAAACACCTTATACACCATGACAAACCTATCTATGAACTCAAATTACTCAAATAACGACATAAAAAATCCAAAATCAACTCAAAATTAAAAAGCATTCTCTAGCTCATATTTACCATAACATGCAATTTAAAAAACAAAAAAACCTAGGCGAGACCCTCCTCATCGAATGAAACTTATTGATACTAAGATTAACTATTTTTATAGTCTAAATCGGTGTAATCGATTTTCTCTCTCTTTATAACCAGAATCCAATGACTCCCTTTCTTGAATTAAGAACTAAACATGAAGAAAATGAAGTTCTAGACTAAAATTAAAATTTTAAAAACTTCAAACGTGCCACCAAGTTTTGCTATCTTTTTCACTTTGATCCCTGATTTTTTTAATTTTGCCCTTGTTCAACAAATAGGGGTTAATTGACCACAAAAGGACTGGATTGAGGAGAGAAAAAAAACTTTGATTACGGAAATAAATAAATAAAATCACTATGAAAGTCCAGAAATATGACTCTGTATATAGCATGTGAGAAACAATATTTTCCCATCAAAACAAAGTGGGATGTGGATCGAATGATTTTGTGGATAAGGTAGGGGTTATGGTGTAGCTGGGCCTGCATTCTTTAGATTTCTACTGGCTGTTAGGACATCAAATTTCTCCAAATTCCCTGGCCCATAATTGCGTGACTTGGCACTTGGCAGCAACTATTTCAATTATTACCTCGTTTCCAATTCTTTCTTGGCCCTATTGAATTGCTTTATCTCTATGAGTGCCACATGAAAGAATGAGGGATACATTACAGAGGGCTTGTCTGGCCACCATGCCGGCCGGCCAGTTACCGGTAAGTTTAATATAGAAGAAGGAGCTGAAGCCGACAGCATTTGCTTAAAAAATCTTTAGGGACTCAAAAGCGACATGGCTCCTGCATACCAAAGATCGGTTTAATTGGAGCTGTAGCCTAGTTTAGAAGTGGCTGATAGGCAGCCCACTGCAGGTGTTATTCAATTACGAGGAATTTTGAGACAGCCCACTGGTCTCATCCAGCAAGAAATGCTTCAATCTACCGTCTACGTTCTTCTGAATGTTATTCTTCTTGTATTTTTGTTATATATGCCAGGAATTTTGTGCTGGGTATGCTTTGTTTATTATTTTCAGGTAGGAGGTA
>Ga0325411_1006009_pt1 | contig 13367 bp, 10 predicted proteins | sample PopdelMetagenome_13_FD_206181 | JGI IMG/M metagenome (GOLD analysis project Ga0325411, IMG submission 206181) | Populus deltoides microbial communities from Bellville, Georgia, United States - Xylem-PdIQD-R4 | ecosystem: Host-associated > Plants > Phyllosphere > Stem > Wood/Secondary xylem... | reverse complement strand
AATTCAAAAAAATAGTCCATCTATAAATATTCTCATATATCTTAACATTTTTTCTCATCATTTTCTTCTCTCCAATCTTTGTTATATTTCATTAAAATTCATCATGAATCATTCTAATTTTAATTTTTATGATGCTTTTGATTTTGATGATGACACTCCTATGTTAGCTTTTCAAGTTGCTACTGCTGTGGTTGCTAAAAAAGAATCGAATAATCAAGGGCGGAGAACAGGGTATCGTGGCTCTATTCCTGGTCACAATATTGTCAATCGTAATAGAAAGGAAAGTGAGTTAAGGTTATATAATGATTATTTTGCAGAAAATCCTAAATTCACTAAAAGTCAATTTCGAAGAAGATTTAGGATGAGTCGTCGTCTTTTTCTTTGGATCGCAAATGCAGTGGAAGCTCATAATCCGTATTTCAAACAAATGACAGATGCTCTTGGTGTTCTTGGTTTATCTTGCCTTCAAAAGATAACTGCAGCTCACAGAATACTTGCATATGGTATTCCTGCAGATCTTACTGATGAATATTTTCGAATTGGAGAAACCACTGCAATAGAAAGTCTTAGAGCTTTCGTCAAAGCAATCGTAGAAGTTTTTGGTGATTGGTATTTAAAGGCACCAAACGAGGTCGATATTTGTCGATTATTATCAATTGGAGAGCAGTGTGGGTTTCCAGGGATGTTAGGGAGCATTGACTGTATGCATTGGAAATGAGAGAAATGCCCAATTGCATGGCATGGGATGTATACTGGTCATTGTCGTGAACGAACTATAATTCTAGAGGCGGTGGCTTCACAAGATCTTTGGATATGGCATGCCTTTTTTGGAATGTCTGGATCATTAAATGATATTAATGTTCTTGATCGGTCACCTATCTTTGCTGCACTTGCTGAAGGTCGTACTGCTCCTGTCAATTATACAATTAATGGGCATGAATATATAATGGGATACTATTTAGCAGATGAGATTTATCCTAATTGGTCAACCTTTGTAAAGATAATCCCAAGACCATTAGGAGCAAAGAGAAAATATTTTGCAAGCAAGTAAGAGTCTACAAGAAAAGATGTTGAGCGGGCATTTGGGGTGCTCCAATTTCGTTTTGCAATTGTACGTGGATCTGTTCGATACTGGGATGAAGAAACGCTTGCATATATTATGAAAGCTTGCATAATAATGCATAATATGATTATTGAGGATGAAGGAGCAATGAACCTTGGATTTGACCATAAACATGAAGTCAATTCCTTTATATCAGTGTCACATGGTGAAATACCAGAACTACATGATTTTCTTCAAACTCATAATCGAATTAGGGATAGAGCAACTAGCTCTCAACTACAAGAAGATTTGATTGAACATTTGTGGGAACAATATGGCAACGAGTAGAATCTTTAGATTTGAACTTCTTATGTTATCATAATTTTCAAGTTTTTTATGTTTTTTTTTTCATTATGTTTGTTATCTTTTAAGTTAATTAATCCTACTTGTTATTGTTAAGTGTTAGAGGAACTTTAAAAAAGTATTATGAATTGATATCAATTTCATAACAATGTATTTAAAATAACCAAGAATTTTCTACATATTTAATTAAAAATACATTACATTACAATAAATCAATCAAAGTTAATTAAAAATCAAAACCCCTCTTTTGCATAATTTCTAACTTTCTATTTTGAAAATACGCTGCAGAAATTGGATCCAAATTAGAAATATCCATTTTCATAATTTGTTCTTCTTTCTCAATCCTGTCCTATTCTTGTTTCTCTTGACTTTGTTGAATCATCATGGCTTGTTGCTCTAACATAATTTTCCTGTCTTGTTTCTTCTGATCCTCAATTTCAACTAGAGTATCCCTGAATTGTTGTAAAAGATTCGTTACAATTACATCTCCAACTTTATCTTTTCCTTGTCTACGTTTAAGTCGTTTCTTTGCAGCCTTCTGACCGATTGGTCTATCTTGATAAATCAATGGTTCACTATCTTCTCCTAAACTAACAGAATCAGGGGTAGATGGAGTTGATGAAGCCGGACTTGCATTGGCATGACCTTTTTGTTTCTTGTTTGACCTTTGATGTTGACTTGCACGCTCAAATTGCCATTTGGGTTCTTTTCTTAAGATAACCCAACAATGTTCTAGTTGAAATCGTTTGCCAACACAAGAAGCATACATTTGCCGAGCATCATTAATCTGGTAAATAAATTAATTAATTAAATAATGTTAAACAATTTAACATAGAAATGAATATTAACATTACCCTTGATTCTTTGGTCATTCCACTTTGCTGACGATTTTTAATTTTAGTAATAAACCCAACAAATTTACCGACTTCTCTATTTATTTATTGCCATCTACTTGAGATGCTTATTTGTGAACGGTTATTCAAGTTTCCTCCATTCTCTACAAAGTAAGCATGTACGCGAGCCCATAACTGTTTTGTTTGTTGTTCAAATCCTGTAATTGGATCCTTGCTTGTATTTAGCCATGCAAAGACAAGTAAACAATCCTCCTCTGGTGAGAGATTTTTACTTCTTTGTGATTTTTTTGCCGAGTGGACATTTAAATTCGAGCATGTTAAGTCATCAATTAATTGATTAGAATCACTTGGTTGAGAGAGAATATCTTCTGACTCACTCATAAGAAAGTTGGTAAAAGAGCTTGGAAAATTTGAATCAATCTACATTAAAAAAAAATCAAGTTAAAATCTTATAAGAGAGTGTAAAAGAAGCTCACATTCAATGTCTAGCAATTTTGTAGTTTTCATACATGCGAATTAATAATAAGCATTGCCTCCTACTTGTTCTAACATAACAATTTGACCATTTTTTGGAACTAAAAGAGAATCAATATACTAGTTTAATTGCATTTTCAAGAAGACAAAATATAATTGACATCAAATTAAAACAGACAATCAAAAATAAATTTTAAATATGTAACTCTATCTTTTTATCAATATCAACTACCATTATTAATTCCTCTTAATTTTATCAAAGATAACAACATAAATAAAAATTGTCTTCCTTAACCCATATTAAAAACATAAAATAATAAAGAAATAAAACTCATCACAAATATTAAATTAACAACAAAAGGTCTAAAAAATCAAGAGATATAAAAAAGAAAATAGAAAAAGCTTTTAAACAAGCATACCTTTTAATTTCAGCTAATTAACACAACCGATGTTAATAATTAACTGGAGAATAATTGATTCTTGTTTTTTAAAATTTGAGAGAAGGGTTAGGCATAATACAAAAATTTAAAACTACAAGTTTTTACTTCATGTATTTATAGAAAATTTCTTATATATTTTTTTAAAAAAAGCTCTGTTGGTCAATGGCTATAGAAATAGCCATTGGCCAACAACTATCATTTTGGCCATTTCTACAGTTAAATGTAGAAATGACTGTTAAGGAAAAAATAGCCATTTTGGCTATTTGTTTAGCTCCTCCGTTGGAATGCAAACAGTGAAGAAATAAAAGACAAAGGACGTTTGGTTTCTCATTTAGCTGCTCGGTTGGAGCTGCTCTTACAACAGTAATCCACAGTGCATTTTTTTTATTATTTTATTATTTTTTTGTCACTTTTTTGTTTTTTTAGTTTATTTTTTTTGCACTTTTTCTGTTTTTTTCCCTTTTTTCTTTTTTTTCCTAAAATTATCTTTGTCAATTTTACTTTTTTAATATTGAGTTGGTTAAAAATTTCACTTTGTAATTTTTTTCCTTTGAAATATTATGGATTGCTATGGTGTTTTTTCACATGATTTTTTTATTTTATTTTTCAAAATTATATTTGTCAATTATATTTTTTTTAATATTAAGCTTATTGAGAATTTAGTTTTATAATTTTTTTCTTTAAAACATTATTGATTGCTACAGTATTTCTCCACGTGATTTTTTTTTTTATGATTTTCTCCAAAATTATATTTATTTTATTTTATTTTTTAATATTGAGTTGGTTAAGAATTATAGTTACAATGTGTGAGGGAAGCACTGTAACTTTCCTCGCAAATTACTGCGGATTACTAAAGGGTTTTTTCCCACATAGTTTTTTTATGTTTTTTTTCTAAAATTATCTTTGTTAATTTTATTTTTTTAATATTAAGCTAGTTAAGAATTACAATTACAAGTAATGCTAAATCATATAGGGAAAATACTGTAACTTTCCTCACAAAACACTATAGATTGATACAGTTTTTCCTTAAATGGTTTTTTTCCAGTTTCTTTTGTGTTTTCTTTTTCTATAATATTTTTTTTAAATTATCTTTTTTGATGTTATTTTTTTAATATTGAGCTGGTTAGAATTTAACTTTATAATAAAGCTTAATCATGTGGGAAAAGCATTGTAACTTTCCTCACAAAACACTGTGGATTGCTACGATGTCTCTTTACATAGTTTTTTTTTCTTATGATTTTTTCAAAATTGTCTTCGTCAATTTTATTTTTTAATATTGAGCTGTTTGGGAATTATAATTATAAGTCATTACAAATAAGGCTACATCATGTGGGGAAACACCGTAGCTTTCATCACAAAACACTGTGAATTGCTACAGTGTTTCTAGCACGGTTTTTTTGGCCCTGTTTTTTTTGTGTTTTTATTTTATTTTTTTCAAAAATTATCTTTGTCGATTTTATTTTTTTAATATTGATTTGATTGAGAATTTAGCTTTTTAATTTTTTTCTTTAAAACACTGTGAATTGCTGCAGTGTTTTCCCGCATGATTTTTTATGATTTTTTCCAAAATTATCGTTGTTGATTTTTTTTAATATTAAGTTGGTTAAAAATTATAATTACAATAAAATTAAATCATATAGGGAAAGCATTGTTATTTTCCTCACAAAACACTGTAGATTGTTACAATATTTCTCTAAATGTTTTTTTTATGATTCTTTCTAAAATTATCTTTGTTGATTGTATTAGGAAAAATACTGTAGTTTTCATGACAAAACATTGTCAATTGCTACAATATTTTTTTCTCATGGGTTTTTTTCCTTTCAAAATTATCTTTATCGATTTTTTTAATATTAAATTGGTAGAGAATTTAGCTTTGTAATTATTTTTGTTTTTATTAACAGAAAAGCTAAATCATGTGGCAAAAGTATTGCATCTTTTCTCACAGAACACTATCGATTGCTACAAATCATTTTGTTCAGTCTCTAAGTTTTTGATCATCAACACAACTTTTTTTTTCTATCATGAAATATTGGTTCCATCATACCTTTAGTTTCTATTATTTATCTAGCGTTGGTTCACAATTATAACACTATCAAGTACATTTTATTATAAACCTGCAACAGTGCGCAGGCATGTCATCTCGTATATATCATTGCAAGTGCATGTTATAATGTCATTTTAAGTAATTGTCTTCATTATGCACGTTTAAATATATTTATTTCTTCTTAAAAGTAATTATATCAATTTTACTGACATTAAACATAAAGGCATTTGTTTTTTTAATAAAAATCTTCATATTCAATGTTTGTAATGATATACCATAATTGCCACCAAACAAATATAATAATGTCAATTATAAAACGTTATTATATGTGTGTGTGTGTATCATAGTATTTATTTTAGTGAATTTTTATACAAATGCCATAAAAAATAATTTTGGTCTGAGACTTTTCCTAATAACCTGTTTGTTATCTATAGTTAATGGAAACACCGACCAATTTTTTTCATTGTTAAATCAGTTGGCAACCACCGACAAGAATACATCGTTAGTATATATCAAGAGAATCGCAATAAGAATAGAAAGAATAAAAAAAGTCAAATAGTGCAATGATGTGTAAGTTTTTACAAACGCAGTTACCGATGGAATTAGATTAACGGTATAATTCATCTGTGAATATACCGAAAGAAAAATTTCATCAGTATATAGCAATGACATTACAGACAGTATTACAGTGGGATTCAAAAAGATAAATTATACGGTGATGTAACATTTATATCGACAAAATTGCCTATAAAGTTACCATCAAATAATTATATTAGTCAATCCGTCGATAATATTTAATTTATGACCTGACACTCGACCCCTCTCTCCCCCTCCCTCATTTCTACTTCTTCCTTGTAAAATTTCTTTCTACAACAAACAGCCACCCCCCTTTTCAATCTCAACACAACTCAACTTCTCTCAACTTTTTTAGCCACCACAACACTCATTTTGTTAGTATCCATGTTCTAATTTAAATTCTATTGAGGATTCTCCATTTTAAGTAAGCAAATCTACTTTTTTTTTTTTTTAATTTGAACACATTTTTAAAATGTTAATTTTTTTTGCATATTTTTCTAATATATGTATTTTGTTTGGGTGTTTATTTGTTTTATTGTTTTTTCTCAAACAAACTTGTTGTATGGATTTATGGTTTGTTTTAGATTTTGTAAAATTGTATTTGTTTCTAAATTGTTGAAACTTTTTACCGACTTAAGTGTTTTGTGATGAAATAAATAATGACTTGTTTAACGGGTCCATTTTATATTTTGTCAATTTTATTGTCGAGTTGTAATTTTTTGTAAATGTGTACAAATTTGTATTTATGTTGATAATTGATAATAAATTAATAGAAGTATTAAAATAGATTGAATAATCTTGAGCTAAACCAATATTTTTGAAATTTTATTTAGTTAACGTAGTTAATTAATACATGTTGTCATCATTATTATATATAGATTCAATAGAAGTTATGGATGATTATTCATGGATGTATTGAGATTTACCCCAAGAATTACGAATGATGGATTATTGTAATAGGGTTTAGGATTTTATAAATTTCACAATATCTAATCCAAGAACTATTAGTGGAGGCAATATTAGATATCCATGCAAGAGGTGTAAAAATAAAAAGTTTCTCGATCCAGATGTTGCAACGATGCATCTTCTACAAAAAATATTTATGGAGCAATACATGTATTGGTATGCATACGGAGAACCATATGTTCCTCACAAGACCATGGTAGAAAAAATGATTAGGTCAACTTCTAGTACTAGCAATGTTCATGGAGTTGTAGATGAAAATAGTAATCCTTATAGGACTATGGTTATGGATGCGATGAGAATGAATCAGGGTCATGTTGGTTAATGTTCAATCGTAGATAAGGAACCTAATGCAAACATGGCCAGGTTTTTTTTATCTTTTGAAAGATTCTGACGAACCATTATGGGATGGTTGCATAAATCACAATAAATTATTGGTCGTTGCACAAGTGTTCATCATCAAATCAGATCATGGAATTATGACAGAATTGTCGAATGGACGATAAGCATTTTACCTGAAAGAAACAGGCTAAAAAAGAAGTTTTATACTACTAAGCCCATGATAAAACCCCTTAGTCTAGGATACCAAAAAACTGACATGTGTCCAAACTTCTGTATTACCTTGAAAATATAGAGCTCACCGAATGCAGGACATGTGAGCATTCTCGTTATAAACCCAAAACTAGTAGGGAAAGGACTCTTGTTGCACATAAAAAAACTTAGATACTTCTCATTCACACTTATACTGCAGATGTTATTCATGTCACTAAAGACTGTTAAGCACATGACATGACACCAATCACATGATGCAGTGGATGGAATAATGGTGTACCCTTATAATGGTGAAGTATGGAAACACTTTAACAATATGCATGCTCAGTTTTCAGCGGAATCAAGGAATGTGTGTCTTGGGTTATGTACATATAGATTCGATTCATTCGATTCATTTAATATTCCTTATTCTTGTTGGTCAGTTATACTCACGGTTTAGAACTTGCTATCGAGGATGTGTATGAGAACGGAGTTCATGTTTTTATCAATGGTCATACCTAATCTTAATAGTTTGAGCCAAAATATAGATGTTTGTTTTCAACCGTTGATTGATGAGTTAACGCAGTTGTGGTCATTTAAGGCTTTGACTTATGATATCAATGAAGCATAATTTTTAGATAAAGAAAGTTTTGATGTGAACTATCAATGATTTCTATCTTATGGAATGGTTTTTGGTTGGCGCACACATGAAAAACTAGCATGTTCATACTGCATGGAAATTAACAAAGCCTTTACGCTAACAAACGACAGTAAAGCATCTTTTTTTTACTATCGCTGACAGTTCTAACCAATGGATCATAGGTATAAAAAGGAAAGGGTTTTTTTATTGGCAGAGTTGAAAAGGATGTTGCATCGCTACATCATTCAGGTGAAGAATTGTATGACGTGGTGTCAATGTACAGTAACATTGTGTTTGGTTTTCAATCCGATAAGCATAAGTTTTCTTATTTTGGTTTGACCCATAATTGGATAAAAAAAAGTATTTTCTAGGAGCTTTCTTATTGGAAGATCAATCTTCTTCATCATAACCTTGATGTCATGCATACAGAAAAAAATGTTTTTTAGAATATTTTCAACACGGTTATGGATGTGAAGGGGAAGATAAAGAACAACATCAAGGCTAGAATGGATAAGCTTTGTTTTGTCATCGTAAAAATATGGAGTTGATTTATGTTGGGTCACGGGTCGCAAAATCCAAAGCAAGCTTTGCCTTAGACAATAATACACAGCTACTTGTCTACCAATAGCTTAAGAGTTTGTGTTTTCCTGATGAACATGCCTCGAACTTATCAAGGTTGGTTAATTTGGAGAATTGTAGATTGTATGGAATGAAGAGCCATGAATGCCATGTGTTTATGCAAACATCCATTCTATTAGTTTATCGGTATTTATTGTCAAAGGGGATATGAGATACACTCATAAAGATCAATTATTTTTTTTAGAGATATATGCTCCAACAAATTGCAAACACAACACATCGAAAGGCTTGAAACAAATATCGTCCAGATAATATACAAACCTGAAATGATATTTCCTCAATTGTTTTTTGACTCAAGTATCTACCCATACATTTACCATTTAAGGCAAAAGTCGGAGGCTTAGTCCAATATAGATGGATGCATCCATTTGAAAGGTTAGAGATTACACATGCAATGTAATTAAAAATTTATTGTAATTTTCTTTCTATAAATAAAAACATTTGTTTAATTCCATGCAAATACTTCTTCAACTTTAATAAAAAAGTTACAAATAAGACGCATGTTGAGGCTTTGATATATAAGGTCTATATTGTTAAAGAGATCTCAACATTTTTCTCGTATTATTTTGAGCCTCAATTGAGAATAAAAATCAATCACATTCTAAGACATGACAGTGATGGTAAAGTGCATTGGAGTAGGAACTTGACAATATCCTCCCATTCTGAACAACCCACACCAAAAAATATTTTCTAAGTAAGATATTTGTCTTAAATAGAATTCAGACAAATACATAATTATGTGCTATTTAACTGCAATGAATTGAGACCTTTTTATTTAGTAAGTATACTACTTAAACTTTGTTATTAATGAACAATTTATGTCTTATAATATCATAAATCGATACACTATTGAATACCTTGTAGGCAACATCGTCAATATTTATTGTCTCAAAACTCACAGCTAACCAAATTCCAAAACTTTCAATTACAAGATAAATAATTTTCCATGTGGTTCAGAATACATGTAAGTATTATTTAATTATTATTATTATTATTATTATTATTATCTATCAGGATACTTATTTTCATTACACATTTTTTGTTAACTGTTCATAGTTGTACTTTATGTATCGGGTTTATAAATTAAGAGGGAATGCTAATGTTATTTTGTCTTTACTAAGTTTGGATCGTGAAAGAAAGGTAAAGTGCTATAACAAGTATTTCATCAGTGGACATGTGTTTCATATTGAAGAATATGGGCGGGGTAGAAAGACATATAACAATGGGGTTTATGTTAAGGGATCGACTTCTAATGAGTTTGAAGTTGACTATTATGAGAAATTGAAAGAGTTAATTGAATTGAAGTATTATAACAAGTATAATAGAGTATTTTTATTCAAATTCTATTGGTATGACACCACTAAAAGAAGAATAATAGTAGATTCTCATGGTTTGGTCGAAATTAATTCAAAAGCTAGACTCTGCAATGTCAATGATGTCTTTGTTTTTGTCAAGCAATGCCATCAAGTTTATTACACATACACCTATTCTTTTAGAAATGATCATTCAAGAGTTGATTGGTTATCCGTATTGAAAACTAAACCAAGAAATTGTACCGAGGTTGTTCAAGATGAGAACGATGAATCAAATATGGGAGATGATGTCTTTCAAGTTAGTGAGTAAGTTGATGCATATCGAGTTGCTCTATTAATTGACTTAGAAGAAAATTCAAATTTTCACATCGCTAAGAATATTTTTATTGATGTTGATATTTAGGAGTTGAATATTGTTTTGAGCTCCAGCCAACATGCACAAATAGATGAAGATCATAGCAATGAAATCAACATACGAGATTGTGATGGAGCTAACAACGAGTCAATTGAGGAAGAAAAAGAAAACTCTAACTAATTTGCAAAACACGAAAGTGTAATGCCATAAACTATAATGTAATATTTTATTAATAAAATTCTTTACAAAAAAATATTTATTCTATTATTGTTATGTGAACTGATGTTTTATGTTATACATACAATTATCAATTTAAGTATTTGCAGGAAAGATAGATAGGGAATACATATACAATCAGTTGTCGAACACTGTTTCACACCGATGGAAATACTGACTGTTTATTCATTACAAATAGGTATATCGATAGGCTGTGGCCATCAATATATTCCAGAGACGAACGAAACTGTTTCCCTTCTCCCTAGAACTGTTCATGGAACTAATTACATACGGTATACCGACAAGTTCTTTTCATCGGTATATTTCAAAGATGAAAGGAATTGTTCCCCTTCTCTCTAGCACTTTTCATGAAACAAATTACACAAGGGTATACCGACGATCTGTTTCTGTTGGTATATTCCAAGGGCGAAGGAAATTGTTCCCTTTCTCTCTGGCACTGTTCATGGAACTAATTACACACGGGTATACCGATGGGTTCCAACTGTCGGTATATTCCAGAGGCAATGGGAACTATTCACATTCACATGTCAGTGATGACAATTAAATTTTTTAATATTTCCAATGAAATCATCGATGGAATGCGAATTTCAACACACTGGTAATTAATGCATTTCTGACTAATTGTTTAATATAATACCAGTAGAATTATAGACAGAATAAAAAAATCTTTAGGGTTTTGTGAAATTTTTAGTGCAAATCAAAAAATTCAAAGGGACTTTACAGACGGAATCAACAACAGACTATTTAAAAATAATAATATTTAATTGCTAATTGATAATTTCGTCCATAAAACCTAATATAAAAGCTCCACATGCACAACAAACCTTCATTTTTTTTTCTTTCAGCTTAAAATCTTAGTTTTCTCTCTTATTCTCACCTTTTTGGTCTATTATTAGATTTTGTCTCTCAAACATCAAGGCTAGAAATCAAGCTTTTTTCCTCTTGACATAATCAATAGGTATTTATGGGGAATTTTTTTAAAGTATTTTCTTCTCATTTTTCTTCTTTCCTGAGGTTTTTTAAAAATGTATTTTTTTTTATCACACCTAATTCAACTCTTAAATTAAGCACGTTATTAAGGTAAAAAAATTTCATTCCTTAGGCCTATATTTGTTTTTGCATTTTTTTTTATTTTTTGTCTCTAATTTTTTTCAATTATTTGTTCTTTATAATTTTATGAAATAATAGTTATGTTGAATTTTAATTGTTATTGCAATAATTTTTCATTATTTTTTTTTAATTTTAGTTATTATTTTTAAATTTATTGTTCAATTTCAATTAAATGTACAGGATTAAATTTAATTATTATTTTGTATTGTATTCCATTTAGAACAATTTTTTTTTTTTTGTAAATTTAGGATCATAAATATTAAGCACTTAGAAATAATTGTATTCAATTGTAGTTGTTATTGAAATAATGTTTTCATTATTTTTTTGAAATTACTATTTATTATGTTAATTCATTTATTTTATTGAAATTACTGAAATTTTTTTTTTATATAAATTTTTACTACAAGGCTAAATTTGAGTGGAATAGAGCAAATGATAATGTTGAGAGAAGGGTTTGGGAGAATCATGTTGCAACTAGGTAACATCAAAATCAATATATATTTTTATTTCAAATATTAAAATTTTATTTGTCATTTACTCATGGATACTTCATTTATACCATCTAGGTTGCGTGATTTTTGATACGAGACGCAAAAGAAATCTAAAAAATATGCTAAAAAAAGCGCTCTACTAGGCTGGAATGACGTGATGGTTTGAAAAGATTTCTGGTCACTATACATCTTAGAGACTATATGAACATAATACATTTAGCACATGATGTCCGAGCGTTTCACACGACTGTCATAGTCCGGTGCGGGGAACCATAGTCGACAAATTCATGGTTTCATTACCATGCATATTAGTGGCTCTGTTCTGTTCATTTCGGATGTAAAATGGATGGTAAGATTTATTTTAATTACATCTATACTTAATTTGTTGTTATTTATAAATATATTTAATTGAAAATATTTTTATCTTGTAGACTACGGCTTTTAGACGTGAACCAAGCCCAATGAAGCTTTTTGTGGAAACACACATGCGGAGTGATGACTATAAAAAAAAGGTGCAGCAGTTCGTTGACAGTCGAGCTCAACATTTTGTGGTTTATTAGTGATGGACTTACTGACATACCAAAAATTACCAACAAATATTTTTCTGACGGACAATTTATGTTCGGGATTCTATCGATAAAATAATCATAAAACATTAATATAAATATCAATAGAAATTTCTATTGGTAAAACTGTTAAATTTAATTATACATAAAAAAGTGATTTACAAGAATATATTTAAAAGAATACACGAGTTGTTAAATTAGCACGGGTGTATGTGTATCCTACATCAAGACCATGATTTAATGGCTCGTAATATTCTTTAAGGTTTTTTTTTTTTCTTTTTTGTTATTTATCATTTCTATATCTAAAAGTGTATATATATACACTTAATTTCTTATTTAATGGCAAATGATAATATTCTCAAACAGCTTTCGCAAAAGAAATTATGTATTTATAATTTTTTTTTTATCATTCATGGAATTTGAACCCTTGATATCTAGGATGCAACATGATAAATTTAAACATTAAAAATGCATTAAGCCATTCAATTAATAGGTAAAACTCATTGATTATTTCGATAACATTATTATTTTAATCTCATGTTCAACTGCATTAAAAAAGTTTTTTTTTTTAAAAATCAAGTCTATGCTTTTCAAAAGTAAAGTTATTAAAATCAGTTAGAATCACTTACAACTCCGTCTAAGACTTAAATTATGGATTAAATGGGTTAACCTAAATCAATTTCGAACTATAGTGTTTCAAAATTTGTTTTAAAAAAATCAAAATAATAT
>Ga0325411_1006007_pt1 | contig 13371 bp, 11 predicted proteins | sample PopdelMetagenome_13_FD_206181 | JGI IMG/M metagenome (GOLD analysis project Ga0325411, IMG submission 206181) | Populus deltoides microbial communities from Bellville, Georgia, United States - Xylem-PdIQD-R4 | ecosystem: Host-associated > Plants > Phyllosphere > Stem > Wood/Secondary xylem... | reverse complement strand
ATAAAGGGAAAATTACATTTAATATTTTGTAGGGTGGTTCATATTAAAATTATTATACATAAAACTAAAAGGTCAGAGGAAATCATTACTTTTCCGCATCCAAATGCACTGTGGAGTAATCTACAATGCATTTCTCTCTTTTTTTTTAACTTTATTTTTGCAATTTTTTATTTTTTTCCAGCTTTCCCTTTTTTTTCTTTTTTTTTTCAGTTTATTTTTTTTACCAAAATTACTTTTTTTTTTTGCCAACTTTCCTTTTTTTTCTATTTTTTTTTCAAAGTTATCTTCGTTGATTTTACTTTTTAAATATTGAGCTGGTTAAAAATTTCTCTTTGTAATTTTTTTCTTTAAAATACTGTGAATTGCTACGGTGTTTTCCGATATAGTTTCTCTACTTTATTTTTTTATTTTTCAAAATTATATTTGTCGATTTTTTTATATTGAGCTGATTAAAAATTTAGTTTTGTAATTTTTTTCTTTAAAATATTGTTGATTGCTATAGTATTTCTCCGCATGGTTTTTTGTTTTTGTTTTTTTATGATTTTCTTTCAAATTATATTTTTTGATTTTATTTTTTAATATTGAACTAGTTAAAAAATACAGTTACAATATATGAGGAAAGCATTGTAACTTTCCTCGCAAATTACTGTGGATTGCTACAGTGTTTTTTCCTATATGATTTTTTTTCTGTTTTGTTAGGTTTTTTCATAAAATTATCTCTGTCAATTTTATTTTTTAAATATTAAGCTGGTTAAGAATTGCAATTATAAGTAAATACAAGTTTTTCCTCACAAAACACTATGGATTGATACAATTTTTCCTCACAAGGTTTTTTTCCAGTTTCTTTTGTGTTTTCTTTTTTTGTAATATTTTTTTCCAAAATTATCTTCGTTGATTTTATTTTTTTTAATATTGAGTTGATTAGAATTTAACTTTGTAATAAAGCTTAATCATGTGGGGAAAATATTACAGCTTTTTTCACAAAACATTGTTGAAAATTAGAATTAGAAGTCATTACAAATAAAGCTAAATTATGTGGGGAAGCATTGTAGCTTTCATCACAAAACACTGTGAATTGCTACAGTGTTTCCAACATGATTTTTTTTTCTCTTTTTTGGTGTTTTTTTTGTTATGTTTTTTTTTCTAAAATTGTCTCTCTAGGTATATTTTTTTAATATTGTGATGATTAAGAATTTAGTTTCAGAATTTTCTTTCTTTAAAACACTGTGAATTGTTGCAGTATTTTTCCATATGATTTTTTTTATAATTTTTTCCAAAATTATCTTTGTCCATTTGTTTTTAATATTGAGTTGGTTAAGAATTATAATTATGATAAAGCTAAATCATATTGGGAAAGCGTTGTAGTTTTCTCACAAAACACTATGGATTGCTATAGTATTTCTCTAAATGGTTTTTTATTTTATTTTATTGGGGAAAGCACTGTAGCTTTTTTTACAAAATATTGTCAATTGCCACAATGTTTTTTCTCATGGGGTTTTTTTCCTTCCAAAATTATCTTTGTTCATTTTTTTAATATTAAGTTGGTAGAGAATTTAGCTTTGTAAGTTTTTTTTGCTTTTTATTAACATAAAAGCTAAACACGTGGCGAAAACACTGTATCTTTCCTCCCAAAACATTGTGGATTGCTATAAATCATTTTATATAGTCTCTAAGTTTTGATCACCAACACAACTTTTTTTCCCATCATGAAATATTGGCTCCATCATACCTTTAGTTTCTATTAATTATCTAGCGCTGGTTCACAATTATAACACTATTAAATATATTTGTTTTATAAGCCGGCGATAGTGCACGGGCATGCCATCTCGTACATAAAACTAAAGGGTGTGGGGAAACAATGGTTTCCCGACACCCAATTGCACTGTGGATTACAACAGTAATCCACGGTGCTTTCCTCCTTTTCTTTTTCACTTTTTTTTTCACTTTTTTTATTTTTTTTCAACTTTTCCCTGTTTTCTTTTTTTTTTTTCGTTTTCTTTTCCCAAAATTACTTTACTTTTTTCCACCCAACTTTCCTCTTTTTTCTTTTTTTTTCATTTATTTTTTTTGTCCAAAATTATCTTTGTTGATATAACTTTTTAAATATTGAGATGGTTAATAATTTCGTTTTGTAATTTTTTTCTTTAAAATAATGTGGATTGTTACAATATTTTCCCATATAGTTTTTCTATTTTTCAAAATTATATTTATTAATTTTTTTTTATGTTGAGCTGATTGAGAATTTAGTTTTGTAATCTTTTTTCTTTAAAACATTGTTGATCACTACAGTGTTTTTCTGCAAGGTTTTTTTTATGATTTTTTCTGAAATTATCTTTTTTGATTTTATTTTTTAATATTGAGCTGGTTAAAAATTACAATTACAATATGTGAGAAAAACACTGTAACTTTCTTAGCAAATTACTTTGGATTGCTACAGTGTTTTTTCTCACATGATTTTTTTTCCTGTTTTGTTATGTTTTTACCAAAAATTGTCTTTGTAAATTTTATTTTTAAGATATTAAGCTGGTTAAGAATTACAATTAAAAGTAAATACAAGTTTTTCCTCACAAAACACTATGAATTGTTACAGGTTTTCCTCACAAGGGTTTTTTTTTCCAATTTCTTTTGTGTTTTCTTTTTTTGTAATATTTTTTTCCAAAATTATTTTCATCAATTTTATTTTTTTAATATTGAGTTGGTTATAATTTAACTTTGTAATAAAACTTAATCATGTGGGGAAAGCATTGTAGTTTTCCTCACAAAATATTGTGGATTGCTATAGTGTCTCTCCATATAGTTTTTTTTCTTATGATTTTTTTTAAATTATCTTTGTCAATTTTATTTTTTTAATATTGAGTTAGTTGAGAATTAGAATTAGAAGTCATTACAAATAGGGCTAAATCATGTGGGAAGTACTATAGCTTTCATCACAAAACACTGTGAATTGCTACAGTGTTTCCAACATGATTTCCCCCCCTTTTTTTGGTTTTTTTTTGTTATTTTTTTTTCTAAAATTGTCTCTCTCGATTTGATTTTTTTTAATATCGAGCTAATTAAGAATTTAGCTTTGTAAGTTTCTTTCTTTAAAACACTGTGAATTGTTGTAGTGTTTTTCCATATGATTTTTTTATAATTTTTTCCAAAATTATCTTTGTCCATTTTTTTTAATATTGAGTTGGTTAAAAATTTAATTACAATAAAGCTAAATCATATTGGGAAAGCGTTGTAGTTTTCTCACAAAACACTATGGATTGCTACAGTATTTCTCTAAATGGTTTTTTATTTTATTTTATTGGGGAAAGCACTGTAGCTTTCTTCATAAAGTCAATTGCCACAATGTTTTTTCTCATGGGGTTTTTTTCCTTCCAAAATTATCTTTGTTAATTTTTTTTAATATTAAGTTGGTAGAGAATTTAGCTTTGTAAGTTTTTTTTGCTTTTTATTAACAGAAAAGCTAAGTCACGTGGCGAAAATACTGTATCTTTCCTCTCAAAACATTGTGGATTGCTACAAATCATTTTATATAGTCTCTAAGTTTTGATCACCAACATAACTTTTTTTCCCATCATGAAATATTGGCTCCATTATACCTTTAGTTTCTATTACTTATCTAGCGTTGGTTCACAATTATAATACTATTAAATATATTTGTTTTATAAGCTCGCGATAGCGCGCGGGCATGCCATCTCGTATTAAAATTATTTGCTATAGTTTGATAAATTACTATTTACATCACATGTAAAGAAAAATTTTAAAATCAAACAAAATAATCAAATTACCCTCATATATATTATATAAAAAAACACTTGACATATCAATTACACAAAATTCCTCTTTCTTCAAACATGATTTATCGTTTCTCTCAATGATATGAACCCAAATCAAAACCTAATCTAGTGTTTTTAATCATTTTTTCCTTTTCTAGTGAAGAACATAGTTTTTTCAGATAAGATTTCTCTTTTCTCATGCTGTTGAAATCTCTCTATTTTCTTTGAAAGTAACTAGTTTTTTTTTTAAGGTTATTGTTATCATTTTTTTTTAATTTGATCTATTTGTTGTCATTATTTTTTTGTTTTTTTATCATCAACTTATTTAACCTAATCCAGTTAACGACTTGAGTCGCAATTTTTTTTCCATTTGTAAAACTCAACATCTTTATTAATTAGCATATTTCCTTGTTTAGGGTTGTAAAACTTGTATCATTTAGACTTTTCTTCATAGCCCGCAAAGAACATCTTTTTGCTTTTGTTATCTAACTTGGTCCTTACTTGATCATCAACATGCACATAACCAATGCTCCCAAAAACTTTTAAATGTGAAATATTTGGCTTTCTTATACTCCATGCTTCTATGGTGTCATGCCATTCAAGCCTTTAGTAGAAAACTTATTTGAAAAATAGATAGCACAATCTACAGCTTCGGTCCAAAACTCTTTAGGAATCTTCTTGGTTTTGAGCATGCTTCTTGCCATGTTAAAGACGCTTATATTTTTTCTATCCACCATGCCATTTTGTTGTGGGGATCTAATCACCTTTAAAAGTCTCTTTATACCACGATCTTCACAAAACTCATTAAAATCATTAGAACAAAATTTAAATAATGATTTTATAGAGTAACCATTTTGTTTTTCAACTAATGCCATAAACTTCTTAAAACAATTAAATACATTAGACTTTTTTTTTAAGAAATATAACCATGTTCTTCTATTATAATCATCAATAAAAAATAGGAAATGCAAATTTTTACCAAACGAACATGGTTTGATAGGACCATAAACATCGAGATGTATTTTTTATAGGGGTTGACTTGCTCTTGATATAGACTCCTTTGAAAAGGTCTTGCGAAATTGCTTGCCCACTAAACATCCTTCACACAACTGATTTAAATGTATAATGGATGATAGACCATTCAACATCTCTTTTTGTGTCATCATTTTCAAGCTATCAAAGTTTGCATGTCCAAGTCTCATATGCCAAAACCAAGTCTTACCTTTCACACATGCATTTAGGCACATCCGTCTCTATGTTTAGCAAGAACTTTCTATTCTTTATTATGGCTACCTTTTCAATTATAGCTCATTTAGTGTCAAGTAATGTCAAAGTATGATATTTCATCTTAATCCCATATCCATTGTCGTAACCCATTTTTGGGTTATTCCCTAAATTCACCTTTTCTCTTCCAAAAATAAAAAAAATATATTTGGACTAAAAACAAAAAAATCTAAAAAAAATAAAAATAGTGAGAAAAGGATGTCGGAGCGCCTAGAAAATGACTAGAAATTTGTTGAGGATGTTCAAAAATACAAAGATTGAAATTTGACAGTATATTTTTTTACAGATAAAAAGCCTTGTTGACAAAAAAAATTCAATTTGAAGAAAGAAAGGTCCAAAAACAAATATTTATAGACTCAATTAAATTTTATTGGAGGTTTAATTGAATTTATAGAGGGTTTGATTGTAAGAGAAATTGATTTTTTAAGACAATTTGGGTTCTAATTAGAAGAAATTAAAGTTTAGGAGTCAAATTATAATTTTTAAGAGTTGAGTTGGTCAAATCAAGGGCTTAATTGCATAAATATTGAAGTTTAATGGTCAATTGAGGATTTAATTAAATAAATTCAAAACCAAGAACCAAACTGGAAAACGATGCTGAAATATGGGGTTGAATTGAAGTTCGTTAGGGGTGAAATTAAACAAAATTGAAAGTTTGAGGCCAATCAGAGGTGTCATTAGAGATAATCATAAATTAAAAGACTAAAGTGTAATTGGCAGAAAAAGACACCGCTTATCTTCTTCTTCAGAGGGCCTGCTCGAGGGGTCTTCTTCCCAAGGTGCTTGACACCCCATTTCTTCCCTAAATTAGATGAAACTTGCATGAAAATGATCTCCTAACACCTGACTACACGCTAGTATAAACCGTTCAGACTGATTGAGGCTTTAGAGGTGGTGGAACCGCCCCAAAGTGGCCAACCTGACCAGCCATTTTTCCTGCACAAAACTGACAGTTCATCATTGTTACTTTGAACCAATGGTTGGGATGCTTTCGGGTCGAACCAATGGATGAGATTTTGCACAAGAAGAGACAAAGTGTCCCTCTTCCACCGCCTATAAATAGATTTGATCTTCATGCTCCAGAGGTGGAGAGATTGGGGTCCAAAAATGGCCAAAAAACCAGCCTCCAACACTTGATTTTTACTGCTAGCAGAACGCCTCTCTCTCTCTCCACCGAGGCGTTCAGCCACCAACATCGTCACCACTGGCTTGAACACCTCCATCTCCATCACAAGAAACTGCCCCACCACCTCATACAGTGAGATCGTCGCCGAGTCTCTCTCCTCTGCAAAAATTCGGTATTAAAATACCTAGTTTTCATCAAAACATTACAAAAAAATTATAAAACAATTTTTTTTTGTTTTCATGCATACGGCCAATTCTCAAAATTTTTTTTGGAAACTTTTCTTCTTCCTTCACCAGCAACCGACACCGGCCATCATTCCCTCCACCGAAGCCTACTGAGCCACCAGCCGAACGTCTTCGTCCCAACCAAGCTTCCACCGCAGGTCAGCCTCCTTCCCCTTCCCTTTCTTCTTCTTCTTCTTCTCCTTTTTCTTTGGCAGGTGCTCCACTATTCATGTTGCATGTGAACAGTAAAGAGTAATCCATTGTTCATTGAAAAAAAATTTTAAAAATTCCAAAAAAGCTTTCTAAAATTTTTTGTGATTTTCTCGTGTATTTTTCTATCTATTTTGCATAATATTGGTTTGTATTTTTATACCGTAAAGATACAAATTCGGTATTAAAATACCTAGTTTTCATCAAAACATTACAAAAAAATTATAAAACAAAATGTTTTTTGTTTTCATGCATACGGCCAAGTCTCTCAAAGATAAAAAAAATCATTTCATTTTTTTATACATAAAACATAAAAAAATTCAAAAATATGTTTTAGCATGCATTTTGGCTTTAATAACAAGTTTATTAGAGACATGAGAACTAAGCCAATATTTGAAAAATTCCAAAAAAATATTTTGTTTTCTTTTAGTATTTGGGATTACGAATTTATATGTACGAATTTATACGTAAAACGTATTTCTTATATTAAAAAGGTAGTTTTTTATTTATTTATATACATTAGAACGGATAGGCTTTTACCCGATAAGATAAGAATCTTCTTACGAATAAGAACTTTTCTTAAACCTTAGATAGACCATCAATTAGAAAACACGATAAGACCTTAGTTTTTTATCAGACAATTAAATAATACAGCTTACCTTAGGTAGGATGTATTTGGGGTGCAATCAGTCCCCGTACTCGATCTTCGAGACCAATTAAGGTTTCTAGTGGCCAAAATACTAGGTGGCGACTCCCATTCCCGCTTTCCACTGATAAAAAACAAGAATTCCTTGTCTGCCCCATTTCCCGATTACCTTAAACCTGCATTGATGAAGTGGAATATTCACCGCGATGCCGCACACATACAACACCCATTCTCCAAAAATTATCCTAAGCTCAATATGTTGCTTTTCACCATTGCTATATAATAGATTTCACCAATAAATTAATGACTTCCATCTTTTAATTTATTCAAAATCATACATTTTCATTTGATGATAACTTTTGAATGATCCATAAAGGTGACATTACCTCCAATTGCTTCGTCAAGTTCCATAAACTTGTCTTTGTCTCCACACATGTTGTTGCTGGCTCTATTGTCTAAATACCATATGTTCTCTTTATCTTGCATTCTCTTATCACGCACTAGTAATATGATGGCTTCCTTCTCCTCTTCTATCACTAGATTTGCATTCTCCTCAACCTTTTTGGTTGGACTCCAGTAATCCCTAGTATAGTGACCTATATTTTGACAATTATAGCATTTAACTTTTGATTTTTCAGACCTGGGTCTCAAATTGCTTTTGTTAGTTGAATCGATCGACCGATCGACCTGTTAAGGCTGCCATGACCTCCTCTTCCAAATTTGCCTCTTCCTTTTTTTTTATTTGTTTTGTCCATGTCCTCTACCTTATTGAGAATATCCAGAACAATCTTGCTTTGAAAAAAGTGCTTATGCACCCACGTTCTCTTTAATCTCATTGACCTTTTTCCTTATGGGTTTATAATTTTCCCATGAGATCTTGTATTGAAAGAACATCCATATTTTGCGACTCCTCTATCAGGAACATCACATAATAGAACTTTTGCAGTGAGCGTGAGATCTTTTTTATCACACGTGTTTCTTGCATCTTCTCCTAATTTCTTTTCATTTAATTGTATATAACCACTATTCTAGCAAAGTAATCTGAAATATTCTTCAATTCTAACATATGTAACTTTTCAAAGTCACCTTGTAACTTTTGTAAACGTACCTTTCTTACATTGTTAGCTCATTGGTTTGTTTCTTGCAAAACTTCTCATTCTTGTTTGGTGATGGTTGCGTTGACCACTCTCTTAAAAGTGGAATTATCCAAACATTTGTAGATGATTATTAATGCTTGTTGATCATTCTTTCATCCTTTTGCATGACCTCTCTTGGGGCTGAAGTCAACATTATTCCTGTGATAGACTCTTTAAAGCCTTTTTCAATCATCTTTCATACATCTTGGGAACTTAGCCAAGCGTTTACTCGAATACACCAAATTTTATAATTGTCCTTTGTCAACCTAGAACATTGAAGTGGAAAGTTTGGATTGGCCATGTCAAATAATCAAACCAAACTCTAATACCACTTGTTGGAAGAAGGATGGGTGTGGTAGAAGATCAAAAAACAGTAATGAAAAGTAAAAAACTTAAGAAAAAGAAGAAGATTGAGAGGAAGATATACTTTTATTAAGTGTTTCTCTATAAGCTCTCTTAGTTATTCTCTTTCTTTTGTACTACTTAATAATACTAAATTAAAAGTCTTTTTATAGGCATTAAGTTTTAGACAATCAAGGAATTAAACTAATACAAGGTGATCCTAATCTGAACAGGAATTGTATTCTGCAGATTGAATCGGTTGACCGTCTCAAGTTACTCCACTTGGTTGCTCTGTCTCAACCGGTCAATCTGTTCCTAACCAGTCGATCGGTTTAACTAATTTCCAAGAATCAATTTACTTTCAATAGTAAGGTGAGTCCAAGGGAACTTGTGGTCAATATCCTAAGGAAGACGCAAAGTTTATCCATAGATAGTCTTGTTGGACCATGTATATACCTATGGATGGATCCACCATATAGGCAGTGTGGGAACTTACCCACACTGCAAAAAAAAAAAAAAATCACATGTAGGCAATGTGGGCACTTACTCACTCTGCCCAAAAAAAATCAAATGAAGTATATATCATGTTGAAATCAGTAATGGGTTTCGAAAGATAAAAGATTTAGGAAACATTTAAAAAAGATTTATTTTGAGAATGAGAAAATAATTATAAGGAATTATAATGGAAATGATAAATGAAAGTTAAGAAAGAATTGCGCAAAAAAGTGTTGATGTAAATCCTTATTAAAAATCAATAACATTAGTGTGAAACTATAGTAAGCCTGTAAATAAAAGAAATGATGAAAAAAAAATATTTTTTGGAATACAAAAATGATCTCGAGGACATAGTAAAATAACTGATATGGTTTTAGCAATGATTGAATAAGAAAATTTGGATTTTGATGTAAAATCACTTACTAATTAATTTTACGCTATCGGGCATAACTCTCAACCCGGCTGTTGGATTGAGTTAAAATTTTATGAGGATCCTCTTTACACATTGCTCTATTTTGGGTTAAACTTCGTACATAATCTAAGATTGGAAAGGCCATGCGAGAATATCAACAGTCAGACAAAAATAACATGTAGGCTCATTAATGATATTTTTGTAAATAAATTGGGAAAACTAGAAATTCAGCTTCTTCTTCCACTTTAAATTGTCGGCCAGTGCTGAAAAAAATTAGAAGAGAAAAAAAATTTGAAAGCTTCCCCACTAAAACCTTGGAGAGAAACCAAGATTTAAGGCAAGATAGATTAGGAAGTGAGTATTGAACACATCTAACTTAAGAATTAAGTGGAAAATCAAGTGAGAGAAAGGGAGTAAAGAGAGAAAACTCACGACATTAAGAGGAAAAAAGAGGAGGACCATAAAACTTTGTATGTTTAACATTTAAAGTTCATATCATTATCGGGTAAAATGTTATAAACTCGTTTGTACAAGTTTAAGTAAATATTAACAAAGTTTATGCAAAATTATTAAATTTTGAATTAGGGTTTTTAAATGTTAAATTGAGGAAAAGTGAAATTATAAAATGTTTTTGGGATGGAATAAGATGTAAATGACTCTAAATAATGCATAATTAAAGAAGAAAAATTTGGTGTTTACGGTGAAAATAGAGCTAGCTATTTATTGGGTGGATGGGAATTTTTGGAACCAAAGTAAATATTTGTTAGTTATGTATATTTAGTATGTGTAACATGTGTTGATGATGATAAAAATGAATTTAATTATGTTATGTAGTTGTAATTGTAGTTGAATTTTCAATGTAACTTGAAAAAAGATTATGAGAAATTGATAAAATAAATAATATATTGTTATGTGTTGGCTGGTTGAAATAAATAATTTATGATTAGTTATATGAATGATTAGATGAATGATAGTTTGATTACTTATATTAAAAAAAAGTTGATAATGAGAAGATCCTATAATATTTTGTCTCAAGGAGCAATTGTGAATTATAAAAAAATAGAATTTTATGAAGCATCTTTTTATAATATATGTAAATTTTTTAACTTTGTATTAGAAGTTTACAATTTTTGAATTTTTTGAATCTTAATTAATTTAATTATATACTTATATTATTTTGACCTATTAAAATTGGATGCTAAATTAAACCCGTCCCTGTAGATACCCATATAGAATATAATGGGTTCTAAAGGAAATCCCAAATTTCATCCTTCATATATATATATATATATATATATATATATATATATATTTGTGCTATTCTCTTGTATATTTCTTGGTCATTCAACTCTTCAATCCTAGATACGTCAGTCATCCAGCAAAATATGTAAATGGAACTCCAACAGTTTTGTTTTCATGGGAATAATATTTGATTAAAGATCAACACAGAGTTATGCCTTTGACAACTAATTAAGTTAATTAAATGGTAAATATATTTATTAGAGTGTGCATTCATGCATCTTCGTATGCGTAATTCCCAGTTTGTAGCGCAAACGGCATGCAGTTAAGTTCATATATTTCACAAACTCGCAAATTTCTTGGCAGAATTTGAAGAACTACAGTGCAATCTCAAAGCCTCTCACTTGAGATAATTCTTATTTGATTGATTGATTGATATATTTTGTTCTACATAAGTTGTACATCATCCATAAAATAGACTAGTTCCATAATCAGCCATTTTATTTTTAACTCGCGCGATCTATCACGATCAGCTTGGCTTTGAAACAGCTTTTTCCCACAATGAAGTCTTCAAACCCTGCAAAAAAAAAAAAAAAAAAAAAAAAATCCATCATATAATACCTTTTAGCTGTTGTTATCATCACAGATTTATAATGGTATAGATAGCAAGGAACAAGTACAGTTACACTTACTGGTCGTATTGAATTACGACTTTGCCAGCATTAGGATCAGCGATCTGGGAGAAAGCTTCTTTCGAAAGATTGATGACTCCATTACATCCTCTTCTACAATAATCGACAACTGTTACAACGACACTACCTTGTTTGCATGGTTTTGGAGCTTCATTTGCACCTCGTATGCACGACACTCTGTATTTTCTCCCGCATGCTGTTCCACCATTCCACAGAGCATCACTCACCCCAGCAACCATAACTCCATCGTTCCTGTTTCCGTAACACTTAGAGGCTGCAAAATTAATACAAAGAGTATTTACAAAAATTGATTAGTAACCATGGTCCGAGAAGGGAGAAGGCTTCAATTTTTGCCACAAGAACTAGCTCATCATCAAAGACTCGCGGAAGGATATTATACCTACTGTGAAGAAAATTAATATGTGCTAGTGCTCAAGAATTTCTAAATAACAAGTTAAAGGAAAACAAAACCCTGTAGTAATTAGCAACTCAGATATGAATTTACTGTCAATAGATGCAAACGTAGTTCATGGAATCATGAGATTTATAACTTACGAGTATAAGGAGGATCATAGAAAACGGCATTTCCTTGTGCAGCATGCGCAGCGGAGATAAGGCATGATACAATGCCTACCATTATAAAAACTGATTCAATCTTATAACCCATTTCTTCTTCTTTAAGGTCTAAGGAAAAAAAGACCAAGTAATTTCGTGGCGCAAACCTGACTCTTTCTAGCTGCTAATTTATAGAAGAAGTTGCCTATGAAGAACAGGTTTCCTCCATTTGGAGAGTAAACAAGGGTGCATTTACTTGCTTAGCCTTCATGGGCCCGGCCCTCCCCCTTCACTAAGGAGAGGGTAAACCGCCCATGACTTTCATCATTGGTTTAAATTAATTGACTTTGCCCTTCTAGACTAACATGTCTGTCTAGTCTTTGCAGTCACCTTCGTGGAAAGAGGCGGAGAAAAAAAGGAGTGCAGATATTCAATGTTCGGTTAATTAAAATTTCCATGTTCTTCAGTGTAGAAGAATGAAAAGAATTCTACGAAACGTGGAAAGACCATTACTGCATTTTGCTTATGTCTATGTTCCCATTGGATTTTTCATGTTCTCTTTCAAACTAACGCACTTCATTCTGTCTTAACACTAATAAACAGTACTTAATTACAGTTTAACAACTCTTTTTAACATTTAAGGTGTGTTTCATAGTATAATAGAGATTGCTTTTTTAAAATAATAGAAATTTTTTTCCCGTAAGAATTTGTTTAGATATACGAGTCCATAATAAATTTAAAATACTAGATTTATTAATGACTGTAAATCTTTGTTCGAAGCCATAAACGGATCATCGGTTAGGAACTCATCAATACCTTTAAACCATATATAGATCATACAATATAGTTTACTTGAGGTAAGGTGTGTTAAGGGTGCTAATACTTTCTCTAACCACAACAAATATCTTACCTTAGAATTTCATATAAGACCAGTCCACCCAAGTCTCCTAATGATCTTGAACCGAATAACTGGGTTGCGACTCCTCGATGCCGACGTCCCGCCATGTTATGCGTGCACATGCGACAATGCTTTTCGCTGGAAAATACATCAAAAAAATATTTTTTTTAATTTTAAAAATTATTTTTAATATTAGTAAATTAAAACGATATAAAAACAAAAAAATAATTTTTTATGAAATATTTTTGGGGACACGTTCCCAAAAAAGCACCTATAAATATGAAATGTCTGACCATTTTTTACCCTGTTCCAAACCAAACTTTGGATACAAATATGAAATGTCTG
>Ga0325411_1006005_pt1 | contig 13372 bp, 3 predicted proteins | sample PopdelMetagenome_13_FD_206181 | JGI IMG/M metagenome (GOLD analysis project Ga0325411, IMG submission 206181) | Populus deltoides microbial communities from Bellville, Georgia, United States - Xylem-PdIQD-R4 | ecosystem: Host-associated > Plants > Phyllosphere > Stem > Wood/Secondary xylem... | reverse complement strand
TTCCCAAGAGAACGCATGGAAATTAGCAGTGTTGCAGTTGAACTGCGTCGAATCAGGCACATTCTTCTGGGACCTCAGACTCATGGGGAGCGCTAAATTATTGCTGCACCAGAAGGTAAATTTCCATGATTTGATTAGTACCTGGACAAATAGAAAGGATGGCAGTCAGGAGGCAACCCTGTACTGCACATTCTCGTTTCTGAGAGCTTCATGTTACACGCACAAAATACAAGCATATATGGGCATGTCTATCTCTTACAAGCTGGATTTTCTGCTCACACAGCATAAATAAGTTGCAAGTATCTAAGAGAACATTTACAGATGGTCCATTAATTTGTCAATATTAACTATGCCAAAAAAGAATTCATGTACAGGTCTGTGACCAGGAGGTCAGAATGCCGATGAAATACTTGAGGATCCAAAGGAGAATAGACGCCAACATCTAAATGGCTGAAGAATTGGAATAAGACTTCCCTCGTGTTGTCACATGATTTCAAGTTTCAATATGTCACTGCCTGCTTTCAGTATAGAGTGCCTTGATGGTATGTTAGTCTTTCCAGCATATTTGTAGATGAATTATGCTAGTGTTTCGATGAATTTAAGGATGGAATATGTAGTGGTTGAGACAAGTTTTTAGTTTTAATCATCTGGCAATAGCAGCAGAAGAAGCATTCTCATAATTCAGGTAACTAAATTTAAAGATCTAAATAAGGATGATGGATTTAAAAATTACAAGACATCATCATCATCAAATAATTGTTTTTCGATCTTAACTGAAACAGTAAGAGCATATAATTAACTGATGGCGGCTCGAGCTAGTATCAACAGCCCAGCCTAAAACATGCCAAGGCAAGGAACATGGAACTGACCTCTTACAAAACCTCAAAAACGGCCCTCCGTTTGTATCAATTCGACAAATTGTGCCGTATAAAAACAATTTGGTCAAAATTTACCATGTTTGTAAGATTTAGTTAATTAAACCAACTGGGCCAAATTGCATTAATTTGGAAGATTAAAACCAATTTAAAATCTTTGAAAATGTTTAATAAATTAAAAGATCCATTTTTCAAGAAAATAAATATTTCTGAAAATCTTATTAAATGAAAATTTCTAACTTTTTTTTTAAGAATGAATTATAAAATATTAATTAAGATTTCTTTGAAGACTTTTAATCATAAGAATTTTAAAAGATATTTAAGAGTTTTTTTAAATAATATAAACTTAATTTTGATAATTTTCAAGAAATTAAAAATATATTTTTTTCAGAATTGAGAAAATATTTGGGAATGCTCAGCCATCAAAATATAATTAAAACATCGATACTAAGTTAAGAAATAAAAAATATACGAGAAATCTCTTAATTAAAAACTTTAAGTCTTAATTTTTTTAGCATAAGTTTATTGTAAATTATTTTCACTTAAATCAATTGAAAGTTCATATCGATCATAAGCTCCATTTTAAGATTCGTATTGAATAATTTTTTAGATGAGATATAAAAGTAAGAAAAACATCTCTTATACTTGATCAATTCACATTAAGGTTCTTGGAGTTGTTCATACTTATGGTACGTACGTAGTATAGATGTTGAATTATATATTATTTGAATCCTAATTATTTTTCAATTTATTTTTTCTTGCAATAAAATTACAAAATAAAGTGTTGTAGTAATATTTATTTCAAAAATTGAGAGTAATTAAGAATTTAAATTAAATATTTCATATTTTAATTTTTTAATTTATTATTTTAGTTTTAGGATAGGAAGTTTATAAATCTTATTTTATCAAAAAATCATACATTGATGCGAGTTTAGAGAAAAAAAATAAAATGCTATAAAAATTATAAAAGTTTTGGTTTAAGCATTTTTATAGGTGTAGATCTATTACTATTATTGTTTAAACACAGCATGAACAATAAAAATATATGTGATTATAATAATTATGACAACTTATAAATTAGATTGTAATAAGATAATTAAATTATTAAATAATTGATTATACACGAGCAGTCTAAAGACTAAAATTGTGTTCCTCCACTACACGGGGAGATACAACTGGCAGATATTACCATATAGAAATTAACAAGACAACGAAACGGACATGCATGCATTTTCTAATATTGTTTGAGAATTTTAACATTACTCGGGGGCGGGGCGGGGCGGCGCAGGAGGGCATACGCACACAACTACCTTGAACTGGCGAATTTAATTAGCATTGATCTGCACCTGGTTTTTGAGAGAATCTTGAAGCTCTCATTAAAACGAAGCAGGTAAATCGGATAGGATTCGAGGCATGGAAATTGGTTTGATGTTGCTCTATCCATGTCTTGCATTTGCTGCTCTGGTCTTGCACAAGTACAATGACCATTATTTTTTGAAGGCATAGCTACCTAACCAACAATATCACTTATTAGCATTTATAATAATTTTACTTGATTTGTATCAAATAACCGCCCAGTTTAAGAGAAAATTAAAACCGTAAGGTGAAAAGTAGTGCTGAAGGCAAAAACATGCTGCTGAAGCAGCTTGATCAGTACCGACAACAACGCTCTTAGCCACCATCATTGTATTATTGGTAGGCAGACTACTTTGTTAAATCTCTGGTACTGGAAGCTTGAGTACTCTGTACTTTAGTTCTTATATTCATAAGCAGCAGGTGCCTGTAGGGCACTCCTTTGGACCATCAAAATACTCTTTAACTAGCTGGAACTACTAGAATCATTTGGGCAACTCATGATTCTGATTAGCCTGGATGCAAGAGTTTTCTCATGTAACCTGGGATTCCATGCCTGGATGCAAGATTTTTCCCATATCTGACATGACTGGGAGCCAGACATCGGATGATCAATGGCGTTTCTTATTCTGAAACATGGTTAGAAATTCTCGGAACCGAGAAAGTTAGAGAGGACGTTAGCTAATCAGTGTATAGATAGAATAAATTTTATGAATAAGCAATCAATGATTTGCTTCAGTGATTATTAAGGTTAATGGAATAGCTTCGTGACTAATTTTTCCTCTCATTTAATTCCATGAGGTTTCGAATTTGTTTTTAACTTGTGCTAAGAGCTAAATTATTAAGTTTTATCCCCATATTATCATTTTGAATTTAACTGGGATTTTCTTACTAGATTCGACAAGGGAGAGATTAAAATGTAATATGAGGATGTTATCTTTTTGACAAATCGGAAAAATTCATCTCTATATACTCTGGAAGGAAAATGGCGTAACCCGGGCCGGGCTAAAAGGAGAGAAAACAGAGAAAACAGAGTGTCAAAGAGACCACTCGGATATGTTACAGAGTATCCAAAAAACAAAGTATAACGAATATTGAAAGATATTTAAATAATTAATTATTGGTTATAAATCATTAGAAATCAACTCTGCTGGTGTATTATTGGTCCTAATACATCATCGTATAGAACCCTTCAAGGATGGAAACTTAACTTAGCAACTCGAGAGTATAATTACAAATTTGACTCTGAATAACCTTACTAATAATCTTATTCTGATATTTACTAATTTATGGCAGATCTGCCTGAATTTTGATCCAAACTTCTCCTCTATGCTGGATGATTTTCCCGAGTCAGAAAACCTTAACACCACGCATTTACTTATGTCGCTGTCTATGAATTTTGCCTGCTTGGGGCGTTCAACTACTAAATATCACGAATTTAACCATTTTCCTGCAGATTACGAGACAGAAGGGTACTTATCTTTGTGGTTGCCCCATTGGATGAAACTGCATTTCATGCCAGGCCAAAGGACACCGAGCATAAATGTTCTGACAGGTTTTTAAATGCATTTTCCTACCCAGCATTGATTAAAAAGTTAAAATGTTAGGTAAAATTGAAATATGAGTTGTGCTATATATTTTTAAAAAGCCCTTTCACAAACTCATTCAAATCCAAAAATTTCAGCTATAATTAGTTAAGAGATTTATGTTTTTATATCTTTTATATATATGTTATGCCATACAGAGACTAGTCTATCAATACAACATTTTAGCACATATCTTAGAAGAATTAATGGCCGCGTATATATACACCAAATTACCCTGTTTTGATTTAGTTTTAATTATATTTTTTAAGGAAAAAAAAGTAACTTTAAACTGTCTGCACGCTTCTACCTCTATATAAAGCACCACATTGTTCTGGCTATTTCAACAAATAAGTGCCTAGCTACTCGTTAATTCAAATTGGCATAAAAGAGTCTTGTGAAAATGAAGATGGAAGTTCAAATCGTTTCAAGAGAAGTCATCAAACCATCTTCACCAACAGTTCAGCATAAGAAACCCTACAAACTCTCCCTTTTTGATCAGCTCACTCCCACAACTTATTCAACAGTTATTTTCTTCTACCAGATGTACGATGTCAATTCCGATGATATCACAAGAACCAGAATTGATCACTGCAAGAAATCTCTCTCAGAGACCCTCAATATCTTCTACCCTTTATCTGGAAGGGTAAGGGGTAACCTTTTCATTGATTCTTTCAATGAAGGTGTTCCGTACATTGAAGCCCAAGTTAATTGCCGCTTGTCCGATTTCTTGAAACACAATGAAATTGAGTCTTTGAATCGCCTACTTCCATGTCAACCCTATATCAAGGAAGATATGGAAGCACCTCTAGTAGCACTTCAAATGAACGTGTTTACTTGTGGAGGAATGGCAGTAGCCGGTGCGGCTTCGCACAAGATCGTTGATGGAGCAACAAGCAAGGCTCTCTTCTCGACTTGGGCATCTATATCTCGAGGAGATTGCAATAATATTAAACAACCTGATCTTGAACAGGCATCACTCTTTTTTCCACCAAGAAATTCAATTCCACGGAACCATTTATCTCTAATGGAAACCTTGTGGTTCACAGGAGGAAATTATATTACAAGAAGATTTGTATTTAGTGCCAAAGCGATAGCCACGTTAAGGGCTATGGCCAAAGCTGGCAAGCCTGACGCAAAGACATCAAGAATTCAAGCGTTGACGTGTTTCATTTGGAAATCTTTTATGGCTGCTTCAAGGGCAATATCAGGTTCACCAAAACCATCCATTTTGGTTGAAGCAGTCGATCTCCGGTCTCGAACAAAGCCACCCATGTCTTATGATTCCCCTGGGAATGCCTTTTGGTGGGCAACCGCGCTTGTTAACCCCATGGGAACAAAGACAGAGTTGCCTGAATTAGCGGAGATATTGAATGGGGTCACTGCACTCTTTGATAGTGATTACACAGAAACTCTACAAGGTGAAGATGGGTTTGAAACAATGACTGAATACTGTAACCAGCTCGAAGAGTTATTTTCTCTCGAAAAGCCGGATATATTTGCGTTTACTTGTTGGTCTTATTTTGGTTTCACTCAGACCAACTTTGGATGGGGAGAGCCCATTTGGGTTGGTCTCATGGGAAAAGTTGGCCCTGCATTCAGAAATCTCACTGTTCTTATTGAAACCAGAGATAGAAAAGGGATCGAGGCATGGGTCACCTTAGATGAGGAAAGAATGACTCTACTGGAACGTGATCCTGAATTCCTGGCTTTTGCATCTCCAGATCCCAAGATTTCAAGCCTGTGATGTCTTTTCCTCTCGTAATCCTTTCTTTCTAAGTAACAGGTACAATAATTAATTATATATCGTTAATCAGTACTTCTTGAGGATCTAATTACAAAGAAATTTGTAATGCACGATACTCTCTGGAACTAGATTATTGCCATATTGGTTTCTTGCCTTGTTCGTTCTGTTTGCGACAAACAAATTAGTGAATGATTCAGAACCGTTAGTATTGGCAGACTATTTGTTAATTAACCTACTGTGTAATACCATGATCAGTGCTGTGTTAGCTAGAATTACTGTGACTATATTATCTTCCAAACCAATTATTAACTCGGGATTCCATGCCTTAATGCAGGGATTTAACAAATTGTCGATTGGATTTGAATCTTTGCTTTATCTATTGGAGCTGCATGTTCACCACCCTGGTTTGTTAAGTTATCTCTGCTCTTGTAGACAAATTTGTGTTTCTCGTCTATTCTCTTAATAAAGTATTTACTTTTTTAATAAATCTGTATATCATATGATTTGCATCCTTTCTTGGGTTGAAGAGTTATGGCATAACTCTTTTAAGAAATAATTAGCGAATTGAAACAATGGTCTGAGCTATAATTTCATCCAGCTGGTCTGGTCATGTTTGATTTATCCATTCCATGAATGTTTTTTTAATAGTTTTGTGAATCATTACTCTTTAAAATAAAAATATATTAGCTATTTTTGTTTTAAATAATATAAAATTATTCTTAGTATATTACTTAATAATTTGAATTATTAAATTAAATTGTTTTTTAATATAGTATAGAGGTTTAATAACTAAATAATTTCACTAGGCATTTTTTTTGGAATAATATAAAAAATATTCTTAAAATATCATTTAATAATTTAAATTATCAAATTAAATTATTTTTTAATATAATATATGAACAAACAATCTTACTGCTCATATTCACTCTTCTAATTAATAACATAAGCCAATTGAATTTATTACCTCATCTCTCTCTCCAAGTTGTGGGCATGTCAGCACCATTGTCCATCGGATTCTCGGTACCGGATGGGAAGAGAGAGTAAGCTTGATGAGAGTTTCCTTCGTCTTTTCTTTTTTTAAACTCGGGCAATTTTTTCCGAAGTTGGGCTGCTATAGCTATCGACATGGGCCCAAGTAATTTTTTTAATTTTCCGAGAAAGAATCGGGCAAAAGCTGTTTGAACTTATCTCGGAATAATGTAGCTTAAATAACTTTGATTTGTTAGTCAATTCCGACCCAATTTTACTTCTGTATTATGCGCGTCTAGATTTTATGCGTCGAGCATGCGATTTTTCTATTCAGGAGGTTTCGTGTTTTTGTGCTTACAAAATCGCGCTGAAACTTTCAAGAAATAACATGGCCTGGAAATTTAACCAAATTTAAAAACGCGTGGTGAATTTATTATAGGAATGGATATAGTTCACTGTAAATTGTCATTAAAAGTTTTTTTAATTTTGCCAAAACTTTAAAATAAGTAAAATAATTCTTTGCGCTTAAACAAAATAGCTTACATGCATTCAAGGATATTTTAGTATTTTTCACATTTGTTTATTTATTACATCCAGAGTTATGGGGGCTTTTCAATAATTTAATATTTATTTTTAATATTAAGTTTTAAAAAGCTGTAAGCGTTTGTTTTTTACATGCTACTATGTTGGTGGCATCCGGACTCTTTTAACAGCACGTCCAATGCAACCGTTTGTCTAAAAATAGCCTTGATCGAAGGAATTACGTGTTTCACACCTACACATAATTAGAGACTAGTTTTAAATAAATATTATTACACCTCATGAAAGGAACACTGGCATGAATTAATTAAATGTAGAGTCTCAACCTGAATAAATTCTTCCTTAATCTAAAATCTCGGATTTGGGTTCTGTAATGCTTTTAAAAGAACATGAATTATCATATTCCAAAACTCAACAATGATTTTGATTTCAAAGATCGATTAAGAAAAACAAAATAATTAAGCTGTTTTTCTTATCATATAATATTTAATGAATTTGACGAATATGTTATTTAATTATAAATATTTGGTAGATAATCATGATAAATGATTGTAGTGAAGGGAAAGTGCAATAATCACTTCTGTGGCTTTTTGAAGATATTTACTTGGGGGGCTCAACTACTACGAACTCCGAATTTAAGCATTTCTCTGCTAATAATGAGACCTCCCCCCTCCCTAGACTATGCTAGCTTAATAGCTCCATCCTTGGAATGGCAGTTGATTAGCTAGCAGCATTGATGTTCAAGACGGGTTCTTCAATGAGTCTCTAACCAACTTCATATAGCACATTAATTATCCCCTGTTACTATATATTTTTTTGTCATTATATGTATATAAAATAACAACCTGGTTAAAAACTTAAATGTTAGGCCAAAATTCCAGGTTTAAAGAATTAATGTTAAGCAACTATAGGTTATCTGTAGATCTATGATGTGGTAATAATTTTTTGTTTCCATGAATAATGTCCGTGCAGTAATTTATCTCGACAATGTTTTTTATTTTATCAAAACCCTAGTAGTCAAAAATTCATTAAATTTTAATTAATCTGATCGAGCCGGTCCACTGTAAAAGTAATTAAAGCTTTCCAATAATATTATGCTCTGTATACAAAACTCCAAATTTTATTTAAAAGTTACAAGAGCGTCACCAATTTAATTTCTCTGACAATCCATCATGCACATTTCTTGTCTCTATATAAAGAACCACATGATTCTACCTTGCTGCATCAACCAAGTGCCTGATCGAAACACTCCTGAATTCAATTTTTGGCATCACGAATCTGGTGAAATGGTGAGGAAAGATATTGAGATTGTTTCAAGAGAGATCATCAAACCATCTTCACCAATAGTTCAGCATAAAAAACCCCACAAACTATCCCTTTTAGACCAGCTTACTCCCACAACTTACTCCTCCATTATTTTCTTCTATCCAAATATGAACGATGTCAATTCCAATAGTATCACAAAAACCAGAACTGATCACTTAAAGAAATCTCTCTCAGAGACTCTTAATATCTACTACCCTTTATCTGGAAGGGTAAAGGATAACCTTTTCATTGATTCTTTCAATGAAGGAGTTCCATACATCGAAGCCCAAGTTAATTGTTGTCTGTTCGATTTCCTCAAACACTTTGAGATTGAAACGTCGTTGAACCATTTCCTTCCCTTCCAACCCTATTCCAAGGAAGACATGAATGCACCTTTGATGTCAATACAAGTTAGCAGGTTTACTTGTGGAGGAATGGCAGTGGGTTTTGCTGCTTCACACAAGCTCGTGGACGGAGCAACATTTAAGGCTTTCCTTACAGCTTTGACTTTTATATCCCGAGGTGATTGCAATGATGTTAAACAACCTGATTTCGAACAGGCATCGCTCCTTTTTCCACCCAGAAATTCACTTCCACAAAACCATTTATCACTAATGGAAACCTTGTGGTTCACGGAAGGAAATTACATTACAAGAAGGTTTGTCTTTAATCCAAAAGCGATAGCCATGTTAAGGGCCAAGGCCAAAGCTGGCAGGCCTGATGCTAAGCCAACAAGAATTCAAACGTTGACGTGTTTCGTTTGGAAATGTTGTATGGCCGCTTCAAAGGCCATATCAGGTTCACCAAAACCATCCATTTTGGTTGAAGCGGTCGATCTGCGGTCGCGAACAAAGCCACCCATCTCTGACACTTCCACTGGGAATGTCTTTTGGTGGGCAACTGCACTTGTTAACCCCATGGGCACAAAAACAGAGTTGCCTGAATTGGTTAACATATTGAATGAAGCCACTGCACTCTATGATAGTGATTACACACAAACCCTACAAGGTGAAGAAGGGTTTAAAACCATGTCTGAATACTGTAACCAGCTAGAAGAGTTATTTTCTCTTGAAAAGCCAGATATATTTGCATTTACTAGCTGGTGTCATTCTGGTTTCACAAAGACCAACTTTGGATGGGGAGAGCCCATCTGGGCTGGTCACATGGGAAAGGCCGGCTCTGCTTTCAAAAACCTCACCATGTTCATTGAAACCAAAGATGGTAAAGGCATTGAGGCATGGGTCACCTTAGATGAGGAAAGAATGACCATCCTGGAACGTGATCCTGAGTTCCTGGCTTTTGCATCTCCAAATCCCAAGATTTCTCCCCTCAATATCATCTCTGTGTTATAATGATAATTATCATGATCAGTTGCTTGGTTGGCTAGAAATTAAAGAATGTTAAGTCCCACTACATTAATTAATTATCAGCAACACTGACTTGTTAAGTTAAATTTGATGCTTGAAAATAAAATCGTGTTGTATGCTATTATTAAAAATTGACGTTGAGAATTCGATTATATTTCTCAACCAAGCTATTTTTTTTTTTACAATATAAAAGCTCCCCCTGTTTTTTCTGATTTATATCAATCAACAGCCTCCATTGCCACTAGAGAAAATTAAAGTAGAGAAATACAAAATCTCTAACAAGTAAGCTTCTACGGACACTGAGGGGGACTAGCTCTACGTCACTAGATTCAAAGTCAGGACATGGTTATGCTGGCATGCACCGCGCATTTACTTCTGATTGCTGTTCATAGGAACTCGAAGTTGAAGCACTAGGCCTTCCTATTTTCGTCATTTGTGAGCTAGATTTACTGGTTTCCTCCCACGTGAAATTGTATTTTCATGTCAGGCACTGGTGTACAGAATGGGTAATTTATCATTAATATTTACGGTTGCGATCTTAAATGGATTGCCACCTAACCAGCCATCGATACCCCGTATTATCTTTTTCTTATAATTTCTTATTTTTCTTACTGTTCTATCGATATTTTTAACCGAATATTCAATGGGGAATTCAATCATTTTTGGTGATCACGTTTTAAATCTAAACCTCAAATCACCGTTATTAAAACTGAGTTAAATTAAAAAAATCGAATTAAAATCGAATTAAATTGAAAAATCAAGTAAAAATTTGAACCGGTTTTTATTCTAAAAAATCAAACCAAACCGAAACCGGTCAGTTTGAACCGGTTTTGGTTTTTTTAAAAAAATAATTTGATTATTTAAAAAAAATCAAATCGAACCGAAAATGATCACCTCTAATTTTTTATGCTATCAGCTATAAAAACATCTGGTTTTTAGTACTAAATAATCAAATTAAGTAATCTGGAGGTGATGTGGTATATATTCTCATGCTAATTTAAATAAATTGACATTAAATTCATGTTTTTAATTCAGTTAAAAAGGGATTATCCACACAGAATTAATGGATCCACAGAGAATTAATGGATCCACAGGAAAATAGTTATCATAGCTTAGTCTTGGAGTTTAACCGGTTAAATTTAAATTTGATGATCCTATTAGGAGAAAATCCAAATTTAGGTTTCCGTATTGTTTAAAAGCTATTTTACAAGAGACTTATTTAATTTGAAAAACTACTTATTGGGTGATAATTGAACTTTAAGTTCTGGGTTAGTTGACTAAAAAAAAAATGCCCACCACCAATTATTCATTAAGTCATTCGAATCAAAAAAACTTAGGCTATAATTGGTTAATTAGAAAGATTTATGTTTTTATATATTTTATAAATATTATCTCATATTATTCATTAAGTCCCGATATTTTCTACATTTCTAAATTGGATGATTTTGTCAATTAAGTTTGATATATTTTAATTTAATATATGCATATTAATTAATGCACAAAAACTACGTAGTTTTAAAGAAAATTTGATGGAAAGGCTAATGAATATCAACCATTTTTTTTTTATCTAATGTAAATATTTCATGAACTAAAATTACATCAATTTAAAAAAAAATTAATTTACCAAAATAGTTGAATGAGTATTAATATAAAGACTTGAATGAGTTTTTTTATTAAATATCTAGGAATAAATTGATAATATTTAATTGTTTTGAGAATCAATTAAGAATTAAGAATGAATATATAAGTTAGGAATAAATTAAAATTGAGGGTTGTCCAAGACTTGTCTACCAATAAAACATTGGGTTGGCCTTGCTCATTTCCATGATTTTTTAGATTCAAATATTAGAAATACTCGAATTTATTAGTCTCAATTGAAGAGCAATAACCATTTAATATTTTTATTAAAAAAAAAAGATAGCTTTTAGTTAATGTTAAATTTAGGAAAACTATTAGAATTAAATCTTTTATTAATTCTAAAAATACCCTTGATATTTGAACATATAATAGAAAAATTACTCAAAATATTTTGAGAAATAAAAGAATTTAAAAATTACTGCTCAACCATTAAAATGTTAAGAAATAAAAATTTCATTTTTAAAAAAATAATTAAAATCAAATTTTTGTGCAACTCAAGAGTATATTTGGAATGACATGTACAGTTATACAAATTTTAAAAAAAAAACCTTGACGTCAGGAAAAAATAATTAAAAGATATATTTAAAAAATTGATTATTATATAAAGAAGAGAAAAAACGCAAGGATAAACTGAAAACTTGCTCAATTATATATAAAAAGATTTAGTCATTGACATTATGAAATGAAGAATATGCTTTAAGTTTTAGTACTGATATAATATTTATCTTATTACAAAAGAATTATACACAATAAATATACATTAATTATCAGTAATTTTTGTTTGTTAGCTTAACATATATAACCAGATTCTCTAATTAGCAAATACAATACAAATACAAATTTTTACTTAAAAAGATATGTGAAAAGAATTATATAAATCATTATTTGCGACTCGAAGCAAAAGTCTACCTCCTCTATATATATAACGAAACAATGCTTCTACCTCAATCAATAAGCAATCAAACACAGATAAATTTTTGCACAGCAAGAGTCTTGTGAAAATGGCGAACATAGAAGTTCACATCATTTCAAAAGAACTCATCAAACCATCTTCCCCAACAATTCAGCAGAAAAAACCCTACAAACTCTCCCTTTTTGATCAGCTCACTCCCACAACTTATTCCCCAGCTATCTTCTTCTACCCCATGAACGATGTCAATTTCAACAATATTACTGCCAAAACCAGAGTTGATAGCTTAAAGAAATCTCTCTCAGAGACCCTTAACCTCTACTACCCCTTTTCTGGAAGGGTTAAAGATAATCTCTTCATTGATTGTTTCAGTGAAGGTGTCCCATTCCTTGAAGCCCAAGTTAATTGTCGCTTGTCTGATTACCTTAAACACAATGAAGTTGAGTCACTGAACCTTTTCCTTCCATGCCAGCCCTTTACAAAGGAAAACATGAGTGCACCTATATCAGCTTTTCAAGTGAGCATATTTGCATGTGGAGGAATATCACTTGGCTGGTCTGCTTCACATAAGCTCGTTGATGGGGGAACAGCCAAGGCTTTCCTTTCAGCTTGGGCATCTAAATCTCGAGGAGAACATACTGAGGCTATACAGCCTGATTTCAGTAAGGCGTCACTCTTTTTTCCACCAAGAAATCCACTTCCACGGAACCATATATCACTAATGGAAACCTTGTGGTTCACGGAAGGAAATTACATTACAAGAAGGTTTGTCTTTGATCCCAAAGCGATAGCAATGTTAAGGGCTAAGGCCAAAGCTGGCAAGCCGGACACTAAGCCATCAAGAACCGAGACATTGTCATGTTTCATTTGGAAATGCTGCATGGCAGCTTCAAAGGCAATATCAGATTCACCAAAGCCATCCATTATGGTCGAAGCAGTGAATCTCCGGTCGCGTACAAAGCCACCCATGTCCGAAGCTTCCATTGGGAATATCTTTTGGTGGGCAACTGCTGTTGCAAACCCCACAGACACAAACACAGAACTGCATGAATTGGTAAACCAGTTGAATGAAGCTATTGCACTGT
>Ga0325411_1006003_pt1 | contig 13376 bp, 5 predicted proteins | sample PopdelMetagenome_13_FD_206181 | JGI IMG/M metagenome (GOLD analysis project Ga0325411, IMG submission 206181) | Populus deltoides microbial communities from Bellville, Georgia, United States - Xylem-PdIQD-R4 | ecosystem: Host-associated > Plants > Phyllosphere > Stem > Wood/Secondary xylem... | reverse complement strand
ACTTATTCGATCATTATTATATTGTTTAAGGGTAAGTTGATCATTTTGTGTTTTAGAATTATAGAGAAAGGAATAAAATACTCTTATATGCAAAATTTTTAAAGATTGAGTTTAAAGACAATTTCACTTTTCATGGTCTTTTTTTTTTTAATAATCATGTTGGTTAAGATTCTGTCTTTGAATGAATATAAAATATATTAAAAAATAAAAGTGGTTAGCGTATGTATTGCAAGTGAGAGGCACCTACACTCTTTAGGTGGCAAGTGCGATGCCTCTCAATGAATAAAAATAAACTTTTGTCATGTTATTGAAAGCATCACATCGTCCTTTTCCTGTTGAGGAGGTTTGAGGTGGTGTTGGGTTAGCAGAGTGATGTCGATGGTCTTTTTTTCTTATCCTCCCACTTTTTTCTCTCCTTACCTTAAAAATTGCGTTGCTTATGAAAGAATCCATAATTATCCTCTGATTTATGAGGATGTCAACTTTGGTCCTTATTCTTTTGATTTCTAATTTTTATTCTTGGTTCTTTAGTAAAATTTTAAATTATTTTCAATTACATCGTTCAACTCTAATTTGTGATATGTTATTTTGTCCAATTTAGTCCTTTTTTATTGTTTTTTTTTACTTTTTGTTAAATTGATTGTTCTTTTCAATTTCATAATTCTAACAAAAATTTATTTTTATTTTTTTATTTTAATTTTGATTCTCAGTGGTTTGATTGTTTATTTGGTCCGTTTGTTAAATTAATTTTTCTTTTCAATTTCACCATACAATAAAAAATAAAATTTATTTTGCATTTCAATTTTGAACCCTATTCTATTTTAATTGCCATTTTTTTTTTGGGTTGGATCCTTTTGTGTAATTAATATTCCCTTTCCAAGTTAATCTTTCAATATTTAATTGATTGAGAATTGAATTTCGTGGTTTTTCCAGATAGGGTGCTTCTAGTCTAATGCCCCGGGTCACGAGTTTAAAAAGTTAACGCTGCGTGACATTATTTTTTTTAACTTAATTTCTTTTTCAGCTTTGTGATTTTGTACGATTTTTTTTTTGAGTTATCATGATCTCATGACCTGAATTGCGAGTTAATCGGTGTTTGGTCACCTCTTATTCCTCGAGTTACAGATTTATCACGCTAGCTCAGATTGACTTGAGCCGAGCTTTTTTATCCTTTTATTTATCCAATTTTGTTCTTCGTATTTAATGAGTTGAGAATCAAGCTACATTGTTTGTTCTGTTTTACAAAAATATTTTTTTCTCAGGTTATCGTTTCCATTTTCATTTTTTAATGTAGTCCATTTTCTATTATTATTTTTTTATCATCTAATTAAAATAAAATCAACTTATTTAAATTAGTCGGTTCTATAACTTGAATTATAATTAAAAATAAACATATTTGTGTTAGCTAAATATTATTTTTAACTCAAAAAATAAAATACACCGGCATGGTGCGGTTCCACTGCTAAAAATATTGTTTCTCCATATATATATATATATATATATATATATATATATTTACAGTATTATCTTATATCATTAAATGGGTTCGTTTTCAACTATTAAAGTACCCAATTTATCTAACCCTTATTATTTTAAAAAAATTATCGAAAACTTGTCAGATCCCAACTTTTTTTAAAATTACATTATCTCTTAACACTTTTTTAACTCCTTGGTTGCAACTTGCACAGAAGGAGCTCATTGTTTATCGCAAGTCAAATTTGTGGAGCCCAAACCAAAGTTTGTAGATGATTTTCTTATTAATTACCCGTCCATTTGAATCCAAAGCTCCTTTCTCTGAAGGCCCCCTCGAGTTAGTATAATTCATTTCATTATATTATATAATTAATAATATATTTTGTTTGATCATTTCCCAACCGTCCGATGATATTCTCAACTTTATCTTTCACTTTCCGAGTGTTTTATTCTCTGTTATATATATATATATATATATATATGATTATGTGGAATATTATATAAGATTGAGATGATCTTTAGCCCCACAACAACAGTACTTAACTGGGGCTTTAGTCACAAGGTTGTGTGCTTTATGTAATAAGCTGCTGGTCTCCTTTAAATTCGTCGCTCATTCTCTTTCTTTTCTAATCACTCATAAGAAAAAAATAAAATAAAATAAAATAAAGACTATAGTTGACTAATACATACTGCCACTACATAACTTATTTTAGTGGTAAAAGAGTTGGCTAAATCCTAGTTTTTCTATTGATTTCTCGTTGTATGCTTTTGAACACCTTTATGACGTTTCCATTCCCATATACAGAGGATTTTTTGCTTACTTGACTTCAAAATTAGATACATAAGCCAGCCTTCCTCAATTTTCTTTAATAAAATCTCTCTTTGAAAAAAAAAATTATGTAAATTTTTTCATGAATTAAGTTAGTTTATAGCTATAGTTCATATCGGCAACTTTTTATTTATGAGCCCGTATAATAATTTTTTTTTATTCACGTGGGATGTCCGAGCCAGCTTGCGTGCATTTCGACTAAATCCCCACGGGCCCTGAAGTTAACGACCAGGTAAACATCCAGTGGCCATCAATATTAGCAACCTGAGGACTCAAACCTAAGACCACAGGAGAAGTAAATCTTTTAATTCCAAACTCTTATCACTGGACCATCTACTAGATGATTATAAATCTTAAATGCATGTGTGCAATTCGTTAATTTTGAGATTAAAGTTATATTAATTTTTAGTTTAGCTGGTAAGGATATCATTTGATGTTTCATGCTTTTTGAAATGATTAAAAGATAAAAAAAAAAAGTAAATTTGCTATTTGTGTGAAAGACAATACTAGAAAATTGATAAATATAAACAAAAATATTAATGAATTGTGAGTTTAAAAACAAACAAAAATTTTGATCGATAAAAATATTAAATCTAGTAGTGTAAAAATAAGAAGTTTGTCATAAAATCTTGTTAAAAAGAAAATAAAAACATAGGATTATACCATTCTCTTCCAAGAAATACTTTTCTGGAAAGAATCCCACAATGGAAAACAAACAAATTATATTACCAAAAGAAAAGAAAGAATACAAATTCTGTTTACATTGTTCAAGTATGAATTCGAAAGCTGGCAGACATGCATGCAGTCATCTCAAAGAATTCTGTCGTTGATAACGTAAAATCAATAGCCAGCAAAAGGCTGTTCTTCACAGATACAAGGTAACATGGAGCACGAAAAAGGAGGCTGCATGCCTTAGCTAGCATATATGTTTGATTAGAGATGAACATCTGATACTCAATTCTGATTCTGGCTTTGCCTTGTTTGGATTTGGCATAAAATTGCTTCTTTCTGTGTGATTGATTGACTCAAATGGAATTAATTGGATTTTAAGATTCGACTTTATATATATATATATATATGTTAAATCATGATTAATTTAATTATTTTTTCATAATAATCTCTTGTGATAATTAAAGGAAGATAATCAAAATCTTTTGGCGTAAGAAATGTTAATTAAACAGTCTTTGTTACTGTATAGCTCAAAATCAAATAAGTTTATGGAAAGGTGGTGTGATAATATTAATTTTGACTACGCATTATCGCTTAAAATAATACAGAGGTGGTGAGTAACAAATAGCTCGTGGTTGACAACTTGTATTGATTTGAATGATTAAAGCTGGATTCTGTGTCAATTTATAAGTGGCCTAACATTGCTTGTTCGTTCTGCGGATAACTTCGTCTTTTGCTTTTTTTTTTTTTTTTTTCTATATAAGCAACTTTAGGTTTAGATTATATATGATGTCAATTTCAATATATCCGAAGTACCTAGGCATGGTCCTATAAAGAAAAAATAAAGTACCTAGCTAGGCTTGGCATGTGCTTGCTAGGAATAGGATGTCACTAGATCATTTGCAGGTGTTGTGGTTGATTTTTTTTTTGTACGAAGTAAAAATATTAAATTTAATTTTTTAAAAAAATTTTAATAATTTTTTTGTATGAAGCAAAAATATTAAATTTAATTTTTTTTAAAATTTTAAGGATTTCATTATAAAGATTTAAAGTTATTTAAGATTTATATAAAGATTACTTGAAGATCATGTATTTTTTCGGTTTTGAACAATTATTTCAAGAGAGGGTTGCAGCAAACCACAAGTCATCCAAGAGTTCAGTCAAACAATATGAGTTTAGGAGAGAAGGATTGCTATACTTTTAAGTGCTAACTCTTTTTATGTGTTTTATGTGTTTATGTAATTAATGTACTTTTTTTTCTGTGCAGAAAATAAAAAGCAGAACATTCTACTTGTTGTTACCCATTTTTGGGTTCCCACATAAAAATAAAAAATACCAAATATATATATATATATATATATATAAATATTTGGAAGAAATTCAAAAAATAATATGAGCGAGAAAAGGATGTTGACATGCCCATAAATGACTACAAATTGGTTGAGTAGATTTAAAAATACAAGAATTGAAATTTAACAGTATATTTTTTACTGATGAGAGCCCTGTTGATAAGAAAAATTCAATTTGAGGAAGAAAAGTTCAAAATCAGATGTTTATGGACTTAATTAATTTTTACCTAAGGTTTAATTGAATTTAGAAGGGTTTGATTGCAAGAAAAATTAATTTTTAACTCAATTTAGGCTTTTATTGGAAGAAATTAAAGTTCTGGGGTCTAATTATAATTTTGAAGAGTTGATTTAGTCAAATCAGGGGTTTAATTGCATAATTATTGAAGTTTGATGGCCAATTAGGGACTTGATTGAAACAATCCGAAACCAAGGACCAAACCGGAAAAGGCATTAAAATCAAGGGATCCAATTATAATTTATCTGGGGGCTTCATTATAAAATTGTAAAAATAGCCAAGGACCAAATCAGAAATATTCATTTTGAATTAGAAAACAGCGTCGTTTCAATTGTTCATCATCTACTTCATCTGCAACGGTTTCTGCAGTAAAGGCAATGCAGGCATTAGCAGTGAAGCCGCTTCAATTAGGGAGAACGTCTCGCGGCTGACGTCCCTCGCCACCGTGATGCATGCTGGCTGTTACCAAGAAACACCTGCGTCCCCTAGCTATAAAAGCTAGAGGAGGAACCGAACCAGGGAGGGGAGAAAAGAGAGGAGAGAAAGCAACGAGAGAAGAAAGAAAAAAAACAAAGGGAGAGGGGAACATAAGAAAGAGAAAACAGAGGGAGGAAAAGCTTAAGAAACTAAAGAGAAGAAAGAAGAGATGGGAGAATAGAGGAGAACAGACAGGAAAAGAAAGAAAAAAGAGAAAGAGAGAGAGAGAGGAGAGTAAACGAAAAAAACATAGGGATACACACCAACCCGAAGCAGATGAGCTATTAATGATCCAATGAACTCATCAAAGTCATGTGTCTTAAGATTCATGGCTTCCTTTATAATTGTGACTTTAGGTTTCCATGCTCTAGGAAAAGATTTCAAAATTCAACCAACCATTTCTTCATTTGTGATCTTTTTCGTTAGGCTAAAAAATTCACTAATAAAAGTGATGAACCTAGTATGCATTTCTCAAATACTTTCATTTGGCTATATTTTAAAGAGTTCAAATTTTATAGTAAGGGTCATCAATCTAGAAACTTTTACTTCACATGTTCCCTTATGGGTAATTTCTAAAATCTTCCAAGGTCGTTTTACAATTCTTAACCTTACTAGACCCAACAAGATTAAGAGCATAAAAAAATGCATTCATAGCCTTAGCATTATGACTATACCTTTTCTTTTGTTTATTATCCCACTCATTTATGGGTTTTAGAATAACCTCTCCATTTGAATTCATCCACTACTAAAAAATTGGAAAAAAGAAAAAAAATTGTTGATAAGAAATATTTCATCATTGTTTATCAGTAAAAATTGTGACAAACAATTTTGTTAGAAATTTCTGGTGAAAATATTGAAGAAATAAAAAAAATTCTTTGGCAATTTCATTGACATTTCTGACATTTCATATTGCTGATGAAATTTTCATAGATAATTTTAAAAGGAATTAAAAATCAACAGTCCTATCTTTTTAAACCCCCCCTTTCTTCTTTTTTAGTTCAATTCAAAACCTAGACCTAATTTCTTTAAATTTTTTACAGCCCCCTCTAAATTCAACTACCTAACCTGTCGACCCTGAGATAACCCACTACCAAAAAATCGATAAATAATAACTAAAATACCGAGGAATATTTCTGTCAGTAAATTTCTGAGTGATTTTACCGACGCAAATATTCCCTTGGTATATACCGAGGGAATTACAGTGGAAAAAAAAATTAAAACAAAGCAAAAAAAATGATGACGTGTCATTTTTACCAACGGAATTACTAACAGAATAAATTCGTTGGTAAACTGTGAACACTGTTCATCATGTCAATTACAAAAGGAATCACCGACGGAATTTTTCGTTGGTAATTTCCAGAGAGCTCTAGAACTGTTCACTTTCCAATTGCATTGTTAATTGTTCTTCTTTACAGACAAAATCACCGACAGATTGAAAAGTTGTCGGTGTTATTTGGCAGTTTTCTGAAAAAATTCAATTAATTTAAAATTTCATTTAAATATTACAAACAGAATCACCGACGGATTGAAAAGTCGTCGGTAATTGTTGGTGGTTTCTGAAAACTTTTTACGAAATTGAAAATTTAAATTAAATATTACCGATGGAATTACCGACAGAATAATTAAAAAATGTTAATATTTAATTATCCATCGGTAAATTCATCACTAACGCGTCCCAATAAAAAGTCTGAATCCCCTTATTTCACAAGAGACAGACTCATTTCTTCTTCTTCTTTTTCTTCTTCTTCATTATATGTAAAAAACATCAATATCTATTTCTTTCTCTTCTTTTCTCTCCTCATCTCCTTCTTTTCTCCTTCATGCTCGAGTATGTCTTCCTCTTCTTTCTTCTTTTATCCTCTTAGTTTTTTTTTAATTAATATGCTTTACGAAATGTTTTCTCTCTCCTTAGCTTCACTTGCAACTATATTAATGTAAGATTTTTTCTTCTTCTTTTTTCATGATTTTTTTCACTATATTTATTTTTTATTTAGTTTTAATTGTTTTTGTTCTTAATATTTGTATAAATGTTGTGAGATTTTTTTTTCCATATGAGATCAATTTTTAGTTGATTTATTTATAGGATTTTTAAATTTTTAGCAATTGCAACTTCATTTTTTTTCATATGAATTTTTTTAGTTGAATTTATTTTTTCATTTTATTTATTTGTTGTAAATTTGTTTGAGTTAATTTTCTTATTCTTTTTTCCAAGCATTTTGAGTATATATTATAGAGTGTTGATTTATGTTAATTTAATTATTTTATAATTTCTAAAATTAATTTTTTTTAAAATGTTTTTAAATATTTTCCGATGGAATTTCCATCGGTATATCCCTCGGTAAATCTGTTGGTAATAAAAAATATTACTATTGAGGGATATATCGACAGAATGAAGGTGGTAATTTTTTTTTTACACGTCAATTCCATAAGTAAATCCGTCGGTAATAATATTTTTTTATTACCAACGAATTTACTGATGGACAAAAAATTACCGATGAAAGATTCACCAACGAAGCATTTCCGTCTGTGATTTCGTTGGTAAATTAATTACTGACAGAATATGTGTCTTACACCGATGGAAAAATTCCGTCGGTAAAACTGTTAAATGTTGTAGTGAGCTCTCTTTTTTTGTTTCATTTCTTGTCAAGCTCCATCATGTAAGAAAACTCATTCGTTTTTGTTGTAACTCTCAATTGTGTTTAAAGTTAATGTATTCAAAATTTGTTTGTTGAATTTGTAGTTTGTATGTATATTTAAGTGTTTTACTTGTTTTATAGTGATAATTGTATTGTATTTGTCGTATGTGTGCGGCTTCGCGACAATGATCCTTTTAGATTGAGATTTTCATGGTTTAGGTGAAAAGGACAAGGGTTTCTTGTTTTTTATTAATAAAAAAAGATACAATCGTCACCTAGTATTTTAATGACTAGAAACGTTAACTGGTCTCGGAGTCTGGATAAGATAAGCTGCATTGTTGGCTTGATAGCTTAGGTTGAGTCATGAGTTTATTAAAATAGTCTAGGTCTTGATTTAATTGAAGATATCATCATCTTGATAATTAAAATAAAATATACTTCGGTTACATTAAATTTTTAGTTCATAATAAAAAAAATTATAAATAGAAAACACATTAGTAATGCTTCCAAGAATGTAAATCAGTGGTTCTATAAACTAGTTTTATGTGTAAAGCATAGCGAACTGAAAAAAATTCTTGAAGGAATTTTGATTTTTATGTGAAAAATCTGCAACACGAGTATCATTGAAAGGAATTTGAATATTTAGAGATTCACAATATAGTCAAGGAACTGAATTGGGGTTCCCCCTAAAACTTACTTTGATAAGTCAATTGGATATCCAGAAAATAATTTTCTAGTTTTCATCTTCATTTTATGTTTTCAGTCTAAGAATTATTTATTAAAAAAACATATTGCCAATTAATAATTTTTCAGTCAAATTTCGGACAGCGTTTGAAATATAAATGACAATAGATTAAATACTGATTTGTTAATCTAAAGTAGAGAAATTAGTGTTTCTTCTTGTTCAGAAAATGACAAGCACTTGTTCCAAAACAATAGCAATTAGTAAATTCTCTTCCACAAAAATTTTCTATTTCCTAAGAAACATTTCTACAAAATCTAAAATATGCTGTATTAGAAAATAATATAAATTATATCTTGAGACCTCATCTAACAGCTTAAGCTTTTCGGTTGAGATGGTTCTTTGACATGATACTAGAGCCTTGATGACCAAGTGGTCATGAGTTCAAATCTCACTACCCTCATTTATTTGATAAAAATCAAGCATAAGATAATATGAGTAAGTGCAAATTTCAAGCTTAAAAGACTTTTAATTTAGAGGATATGTTAGAGAATAATATAAATTATATCATAGAACCTCATCTAATAGTTTAAGCTATTTGATAGAGATATTTCTTTGATATTTTGGGAAGGAGCACAGTAAAGTAAGAAGGTTTATCTTACTGCACAAAACAATTCGAGTATTAAAAGAAAAAAAAAAGGCTAACGGTAAGAATATAATTTTGTGTTGGACCTAATTAAAGTCAATAAAATATTTATTGTGACAAAGCTACAGAAGCATATGATTTTGATCAGGAAAAAAAAAATTCCTGAATTTTGTAATAATATGTGAGATGCTAGTTAAGTTCCTTGTCACCTTCGACAGTACATGGTGATTCGCTTGGCGGTATCAGAATCGTGTGCGCTATAAAGAGAGAAGGATATTTAGGTCGTAAGTAGGACAATTAGCATTATTTCTGTCAAGACATGAGTAGAGTCTACATGTTAAAATGTGGTTTAGATGGGTTACACTGTATGGTTTATATTCCTGTCCATCTTGGAACAAAATCAACTTTAAGTATTTGAAAAGTCCGGCAGCGATTATTTTTTAAAGTGTTTTTCGTTCAGAAATACATTAAAATAATATTTTTTTTATTTTTTAAAAATTATTTTTAACATCAGCACATAAACATACCGGAAAGAAAAAAATATCAGTTTAAAGAAAAAAAATAAAAAAATTCATAATTTTTCAATAATACTTTCTGAAACCAAAATCACACATAGTCCAAGTAGAAAAAGTGTTTTACTATTACTAGAAATAGCTTTAGCAAAGGCACGCTAGCAAGGCCAAAAGAGTAATTGTAGGAACATGTCCTTGTCTTGTTTGTACCAATCACAATCCCACCTTTCTTTCTTTTTTATTCAGGTGATATCTAGGCTCTCTTTACACCTCAAGCCACCCACCCACCCACCCACCCATGGCGCTACATATATGCCTCGGCAACCCATTAATCAAGACTTAAACATGATTATCTCGTTTGTTTATTATGAGGTATTCTACTTTATAGCTAAGTTATTTTACTGTGCCTTTATTTAACAAAAACAATAAATCATTGTAGCAACATCTATAAAATATTGTTAATAGTCTTGTGATTTGTATTTTTTTTTTTAATTTTACCCTTAAATAATCTTTCTTTTATATCCTTCAATATTGAGTTATTTTGAGAATTATATTTTATATTTTTTTATTGAGTTATATATCAGTCTCATGAATTTGATTTTTTTTATCGATTTATCCTTCAAGATTAGATCTGTTGGAAATGAGACTTCATTATTGTTTTTTCCATTTCATTTATATGAATTTATTCCGATCTTATTATCCAAGTTGAGGATTTAACAAGTTAACCCGGGTTGACTATAATCATTTTCTAGACCACTTTTTCTAATTGATTATTTTTTTTTATTTCAACCTTCAATATTGGGTTGATTAAAAATTGAGCTTCATAATTTTTTTTAATTTTTTTTTCTTTGAGGTTATCTCGATCTCATGATTTGGGTTGCGGGATTAGCAATTTGACAAGGGTTAATTATGGTCATTTTTTGGATCCTTTTTTAATTGAATATTTTCTAATTGAGCTTTGTAATTTTTTTTAATTTGCTTTATATGGGGTCATCTCAATCTTATGACCCATGTCATGGGTTTAACAAGTTAATCTAGGTTGACTTGATTTATTTTTTAGTCCTTTTTAATTATTTTTTTTTCAATCCCTCCAACAACTCAGTCTTTTTTTTTTTCTTAGGTTGTTTAGAAATTGAGCTTCATAATTTGCTTTTTGTAAAGTTATATTGGTCTCATAGATTTAGTTTTTTTTCCTCTCGATTTTAACCTTCAACATTAGATCTGTTGGAAATTGAGCTTCATAATTTTTTTATTTGTTTTTTATATAATTTTTCTTATCTCATGACCTAGGTCATCAGTTTAACAAATTAGCCCTGGTTGACTTGGGTTGTTTTTCTTAGTCCTTTTTTTAATTGATTTTTTTATTTCATCCTTCAACATTGGGTTAATTGAAAATTAAACTTCATAATTATTTTTTTTATTTTCTTCCTATAGAGGTATCTCATTCTCACAACTCGGGTTGCAGCTTTGAAAGGTTAATCAGGGGTGACTTGGGTAGTTTAATAAAAAAAAAACATTTCTAATTTTATCTTTCAACATTGAGTTGATTGAGAATTGACCCTCATTACTTATTTTGATTTCCTTTCTATATGGTTATCACAATTTCATAACTCAGGTCATATATTTTACAGGATAACTTGGGTCGATCCAATATGTTATTATCTTAATTTTTAAAAAACAATGTCATCCAATAAATCATCAAATCAATATTTTAAAAAGAAATAATGTTCCTTTACTCTATTTAGTAAAGATCTAGTTGTTCAAGAATTTCTCTATAAAGGATATGTGAGAAGCAACCTATATATTGGAAAAAAAGTTCTACAAAGATAGATCTAGAAAGTTGCTTGGATTGTCCCAATCCACATATATAGACAAAATGCTAAAATAGTTTGGCATGGAAAAATTCAAGAATTGATACTTACTTATTTCATAAAGAATACGTCTCTCCAAAGATATGTGTCATAAAGCACAAATTATGAAATATCGGATGGAAAGGATTTTTTATGCTTTGATTTTGAGATCCATTATGTATGTGATGTTATATAAAGATCAGAGGTATCTTATGCTTTGAGCATAATGAATAGATATCAATCTAATCTAAGTGAGAGTCACTAAATGATAGTTAAAAATATTCTTAAGTACTTAAAAGGAACTAAAAATGTCTTTATGGTCTATGGAGCACATGAAATAAAAGGTCATGATTATTTTGATTCTAGTTTTCAATTAGATATTAATTATAGTAAATCTCAGTCAATATATGTTTTTACTCTAAATGACGATGCTGTGAGTTGAAAAAGTTACAAACAAGAGACCACATCAGATTTTATAATTGAAGCTGAATACATCTATGCATTTGACACGGTAAAAAAAGCTAGTTGGATCAAGAAATTCATCACTATATTAGGTGTGGCTCCTAAAATTGTTGATCTAGTAGCCCTGTATTATGATAACAATAGAGTCATTGCACAAGCAAAGGAACCAAGATCTCATCAAATATCTAAGCACGTACTTAGATCATTTCATTTGATTAAAGAAATCATAGAAAGAAAAGAAATAAAGATAGAGTGAGTACCCACTAAAGAGCATCTTCTAGATCCTCTCACTATGGCACTATCCCAACACTTGTAGATCCTCTCACAAAGGCGTTATCCCAGCAGAAACATGATCACCATATAGAGAGATATGGTATTCGATACATGAGTGATTGACTTTAATTTAAGTGAGAGATTGTTAGTGAATATCTCATGTAGTCAATCAATTGGTTAAACATAACACTTATTTTATTCATGTAAAAAATATTTATTATTAATGAAGGCTTTTTTATCTTTACTATTCATTTATATTTGATTGATGAATCTAGAGTAAATATAAAGTTTATAGGATAAAAATGTCTTGCAAAGAAAATTATAAAGTTGTTATAATTATGAGATTTTTATTGCATCAAAGCATTGTTCCTAAATGTTCTTGTTCATGCTCTATTAACACTAGACATTAATTAGAGTTGTTAAGACTTGTGCATATTATGTTTCTTTATTTATGATAGGAAATAACTACTCTTATAAGTCGAGGTATGAGAGATACTTGGAACTAATATATAGGTGTTTTGTCAGATGACATGTACACTGAACTGACCCACATGAAAATTCCATATGGATAGATCACTTATGTCTATGAAAAAGCTCATGTGACAGTTGTGTAAATGATCTTTAAACTTGAGATTACTAAGTTATCTTATATATGAAGTGTTATGTTTTGATCCTAACTACATGTTTTTCTAATTAAGAGTAACAAATGAGCAAATATTGGGTATAACATAAACTATACAAAAGTGTTTGAGTAATCAAGAGAATTCATCATTTTAGGTGAATTCAAGAAAATGTTTTATCTATTTTCAAATAGTATTGATTGTGAAATCTTTGGCCAGAGTGGAATAAGATTTGAAAAGAGTTTCAAATATTATTTAAAGAATCAATGACTATAGTGTTGAGAACAAAAAATAATTTAACAAAGTAAACATATTTCATGCTATAATGTCTAAATCAGAATATTCTTGATGAAGGAATATTAATTACATTAAGAAATTAGTCACTAAAGAGTTAAATTAAACCACTTATGACTTTTCTAATATTTGGGTACTCATGACAAGTTGCTAGACATCATACTTGATTTTCAAATATAAGTACATCAATAGTTGAATTGATAATAAATTAAATTATTTAATTTAATTTATTTTGGATTATAATTTATATTTGATCCAACTTATTTTAAAACTTATTGGGTCACATACATAAGAACCATTGGTCATAAATTAAAATAGAATGATTAATCAAGTTTGACTTGATTGTAAATAAGTTTTAGAAATTATGGA
>Ga0325411_1006001_pt1 | contig 13379 bp, 6 predicted proteins | sample PopdelMetagenome_13_FD_206181 | JGI IMG/M metagenome (GOLD analysis project Ga0325411, IMG submission 206181) | Populus deltoides microbial communities from Bellville, Georgia, United States - Xylem-PdIQD-R4 | ecosystem: Host-associated > Plants > Phyllosphere > Stem > Wood/Secondary xylem... | reverse complement strand
ACATAATCTTCTTCATCTTGTGAAAATTGTAGTTCTTATTCTTATCTTTTAAAAATTTTCCATAATCAAAGAGAAGGCACTAAAAATTTTGTGCCTTGAAGTCACCTAAGAAGCCCCACCCCTCACACAGACGTGCTAACCTTAATGCCCGTCTCCTCCACTCCTCTACTTCATCGGCTTCTTCTTTGACTCCCCTCCCTCCCTCCCTCTCTACAACTCCTTTGTTTTCCCTTTATGATGTCCATTTTAGCTCCTTAGCAGCAACAACTATTCAAGACAGCTAAAGTTGTCCTTTTTTGTCTGTTTAGTCAAAAATCTGTTACCAAACACACACATAGTGGTCTCTGACAATTTACTTTAGCTTATTTGTGTCCTTATCTGTAGCCTACTACTTCCCTTACTTTCGTACTTTGCTGCTGCTTCCTAAAATTTGAATTGAGGCAAATGGGTTTTGGCTTATAGCCCCTCAGCTTCACAAAAAAGCCAAAAGTTTGCATCTTCTTGTGATAATTTCACAATCAGGTTAGTCATCTGAATTTCTTCCACAAAACCCGGTTTTTTTTTTTCTGTTTGTTTCATGAGAAAATGTTAGGGGCGAGGTTAAAACTGGCCCAGCAACTGTTAAAGTTGCTGTTTTGATTAGTTGAGGGATTTGTAAAGTTCAAAACTTTGATATTCATGGGGTTTCCTGTGAAGTATTCAAAAACTTTCAACTTTCTTTATTCTTAAGGATTGGTTGTCACTTACTTTTCATGTGCTTATATTTAATTATTGATATAATTAGAGTATTGGTGAAGATTCAGACAAAATGAGCTTTCTTGCAAGTTGTATTTATGAGGGAATTGAGTGTTTACTGTAATGTTTTTTTTAATTTTGTGCTTTGTTTGTGTAGTTGCAGAAATGTGCAACCTGCAACGAGTACTGTCTGCCTTATACTGTTGGTTTTAATTATGTTGAAATCTTGTTTGGAATATAGATGCTTTTGGTATCTTTTTAGCTGTGGCTTGTTGTGAAAGAGAGTTCCTGTCCCCCCCCCCCTCTCTTCTCTGTGATATTTCAGGGAATTTGAATTTTAAATTTTTTTTGGGTATGATCCTTCTCTCACACTGGATCACAATTTTTAGTATTTTATTTGGTTTCTGATTTTGGGTCCTAAACAGAAAGCAGACTTATGATTTAGGGTTTGCTGTTTGTTTCCTGCTCCTGACTTATGTGAGTGCTCACTTCTTAGTTTCTGTCATTGACATTGCTGCAGCAATTAAGAAGACTTATCTCCTCCATGGGTACAATGACTGCATCTTCTCTCTCTAGAGAGGCGTCAAACTATGACGAGGTTTCTATGCAGCAGAGCTTGCTCTTCTCTGATAGTCTGAAGGTACTTTAGGATAAATTGGATTTACTAGTCTCTAAGCTAGCGAGTCAATGTATCTTTAAGGCATCTTAGATTTCATTTCCCAGGTTTTACTTTTCCCATGATTAAGAGGCGGTGTGTCAGTTTGTTGCATTTATTTTCAAGTCTAAGTAGCATCATGTCGTTATTGGTTCCAACATACAGCCAATACACAAGCTTCATCAGTGAAATTTTCAATTTGTAGTCAAGCCTTGTGGATGATAGTGTACATTCACATGGTCACCATTCTACTATTACAGTTTATATAGTCTGAGTGGTGGCAGAATATTCGTAGCTCACAATAAGACCGCATAAACTGGGGTCTTGCAGTTTGCTAACTTGTTGTGTGTCTATCAGGATTTGAAGAATCTGAGAAGTCAGCTATACTCGGCAGCGGAGTATTTTGAATTATCATACACAAATGACGACCAAAAACAGATGTGAGTTTCTGCTGCTCTGATTTACCATGGATGATGTTCTCAACTACAGAGGTTAATTTTTCTTCTTATTCTTTCGCCCTTAAAAATGGAAAATCTCCTGTCCATGCAGAGTGGTGGAAACATTGAAAGATTATGCCATCAAAGCTCTTGTGAATACAGTGGACCATTTGGGTTCTGTGACATACAAGGTTAATGATCTCTTGGATGAGAAAGTTGATGAAGTTTCTGGAACAGAGTTTCGCGTGTGTTGCATTGAACAGGTAATATAAGTTGTTCAGGCACCAATATGGAATCTATTTTTAAGTTAGTAGTCCTGCATTCATGAAAATTAAACTTGAGAGGGAGAGAAAAAATGCCTTCTCAGCAATGAAAAGCCTCAGTGATGAAACAAGGCTAGGCTGGTTGTCTAGAACAGTATGACTTTGTGCTTAGTTAGACATGATTTAGGATTAGATTGCTCTATGACAAAAAATACGAACAGAAAAAAAAAATGGCATCTATAAAGCTTGATTGCTTTCATGGTTGCAGAATGATAGTGATTGAATCCGAAAATGGAGTCTCACTAGGATTTCGATGCACTTAAGGACTATTTTTTGAATTTCATAATACAAACACACATGTTTGGATTTTAGGTATATGGTTGCTTGCCTAAGATTTTAATTGATAAGGTACCTTATCTATGGAGCTTGAGATGGAAAACTATATTTGTAATTGAATTACTTGGAACATATGTTAGGTATGGTAGTAGAGGGCCTTTTCTTGCTCCTATGATTCCCCTCTCGTATGATGACAGATTGTGCAATGATGATTGCTCTATAGATAAAACACCAATATATTTCTAATTATAGTCATCACTGAAGGATGGCAACAATTCCAATTTACTGACTTCTTTTTTATCTCTTTCCTCCAACATGGTATGGTAGAGATTACGCACATGTCAAGAGTACATTGATCATGAGGGCATCTCACAACAGTCACTGGTGATTGACACTCCAAAGTACCATAAGCGGTACATCTTGCCAGGCAATGACCCTTATCCTTTTTCTCGTTCTTTTATTCTCTGCATATACATACACATCCACAGACTTTTCTTTTGCACCTTTTGTACTTTATCTGGATTTGGAGATGTAAAGTAAATATCCTCTTTGGTTCATGTTCAGTTGGGGAGACTATGCATGGTGCCATCCGCACTAAATCAAAATACCAAGGGTGCAGCCTAGATGATGAAGATGATTGGCATCAATTTAGGAATGGTAGGGTGCCTTGCTTTTATTATGTATCATTTATTGTGTATTGGTAGCATTGGATCAAAATTTGAATGTTCTGTCATCTGACTGTTACCAAAGCTGTTCGAGCTACAATTAGAGAAGCCCCATCATCAGCACGGGAAACCCCGACATCTTCAGCCAGGGAAACCCCGACATCTTTGGTGAATTCAATGAGGTATGAAATGGTTTTTAAATCTTCAAATTATTGTGATTGTTTAGTTAGAATATGCTAATGTAAAGTTGCATTCCATGCAGAAAGGGACGTTCCCCGTCACCTTCTCCACGACCTCCTCCACAACGATCTGCAACGTTTTCCTTTACATCTACCATGCCCAAAAAAGATTTAGGTTTGTGTGCATTCTATAGTGTCATACTTTGAAACCTAGTTCATTCTCTTCTTTTTTTTTCCATGTGAAGTTTTCAAAATCATGTTAGTTACATTCTACTGTTGAAGAAAATTTCAAACTCGCAATGCTTCTATACTGGTGCCGATCTTTAACTGATGATGCCTACTCACAAATCAGATAAGCGAAGCATTTCACCACACCGATTTCCACTCTTGCGTTCTGGTTCTGTGTCAAGTAGGTCAACAACTCCAAATACAAGTAGGCCTACCACTCCAAGCTCTGCTCCTGCCAAAAAACGGGTGTGTATACCATCGTAATATTCATTGGAAAAATTTGTAGATTTAAGCATTACTGCCACTTCAAGCTAGAATAATAATTATTATCATCATCTACTATCATTGAATTTTTGTTCTGTTCTGCAGTACCCTTCTGAGCCTCGAAAATCAGCATCCATGCGTCTCCAGGCTGAAAAGGAAAATACCAAAGACATTGAACAATATCCCAGCAAAAGTAAGCGTCTCCTCAAAGCCTTACTTAGCCGGCGTAAATCAAAGAAAGATGAAATGCTATATACTTACCTGGACGAATATTGAGAGTAAAAATGATGAGAGGATAAAAAGCTAAAGGAGACAAGGAATGAGCAACGACCATGAACCTGCAGTTTTTCTATTTTTCAATACCCATTCTGTACTTGATACAGTTGATTTTTTCCCCCCACCAAGCAGTAGATAATATTGTCAAGTTAAAGTTCTTTCAAGTGTAATATTATTTTGTGTACCATTAGACGATCATCCTACAGTAATGGATTTTGTTGAGTTTCACCAAGGTTAATTATCCTTGAAGAAAAGAAAAGGAGGTTGATTATTTATTTTCAAAATTATGTGTTGCTATCTCTAATGAGTTGCATGAAGTTTTTTTATTTGGCTTGGTATCCATGCTGGTCAATGAATTATATATATTTCCTCTGTCTGTCTCTTCACTTTCTTGGGTTTCTATACCTTGTAATCTTCACAATTTTCTCTGGTTGTGTCTTTTTGTTGGCATGTGAGCCTGCCATGTCTTTTCGGACGACATTGACAAAAATTATCACGGTTTATGCATAGCAAAACAGAATAAGCTGGAATTGGAATGCTTATGCTGGGGGTGAATTATACAATGATGCCTGAAACATGGTTGCAAAAAACATCAAATGACTGCGGTGGGTGGTGTGGAACCTGTTATTATGTCTCTGATAACCACTTGCTTTAGTATCTTTAAATTCTTCTTTAACACAATGCGTTGTGCATATTGAGACAATAGCATAATAATCCGTCATGATCAAATAACACCTCAAACCAAAGCTTGTCAAAATTCTGTAATGGACTAAGATTACACACATTCTACAAAACTTCGTGAATACTAATACATTTCATGATGCCATTCCTTTTCCAAATTCTTCAATTGTTTTTGTTGTGAGCGTAAGGACATCCACAAAAGCAGAAAATGATGCTCGGAGAAATCTCGCCTCAACTGCCTCAAAGTGCCTATCATTACATCAAAAAACAGATCATTAGAAGGGCAAATCAAACTGTAAGGTATTTGGAAAATTGATACAAGGGAAAGGGATGCAGTACATAGATACTTCACAGACACCAGGTAAACACACCCTTGACTTGAAAAAAGGTAAACAACTAAAGGTAGGAAGAGAAGGATAGCTAATTTACAGATTTTTTTTTGTTTTCAAAGAAAGAATAATGGTGTGATTTAATTGCTTAAAAAACAATATATAGTCAGGCTATTGTTGTATTTTGCGATAGGCATTATGGACCAGCTGGAGTGATGGAAGATGTAGGATTAGAGTGGAGGTAGGGTTAGAGCATGCATGAGTATAGCAGATTGGTTCATGATCACACTTGTAAGGGGACAGGTCTTTTATTTGCATCTTCCAAGCAACAAACTGAGCAAATTCCTGCTTCATCAACAGTTTCCAAGAGGCAGAAAAATACATAATAAATAAATGCTATAATAAGCGTGTGTGATGCAGAAACACATGAATGTTATGCCTAAAGGGCTGAATGAAGTAGTCCAAAAAGCGCGATCTTGATAGGGGGAAAAAAGAAACTGGATTATCAATTGGCTGTATACAAAGAAACTCTTCTTTTTTTATTGACAAAGAAACAAGTATAAGAAAAGGGATGACAGTTTTTCTCTTGCATGTGATTCAAAGCAAAGGTTAAAATCAGTATATCACCATCACAAAATTTTGAAAACATTTCATTCTTGCCATCCTAGAGAATCCATTAGATTTAAACAATAAACAGAAAGCAAGCACTGATAAAAGCAAACCATCATCATGGAAACAAACTTACACTGACAACTTCCCATTAGAGACCGAAATCAGCCTTTTCACTTTATCAGGCTGCAACTGCATTGGGAAAAAGAGAAAAATAAGGATCTAACTAAACAACAATCAATGCAGAGCTGAAACTATGGGACTGCTTCACCTCCTTATCAACAGCTAATGCTGCATATACTATAGAAGCATTCTCCTCAGACCCAAAATCTACTTCGAAGTCACTGCAGAAGACAATTTATTCCACAACATCAAACAGTGATTTATAAAGAAATTCCCACAAGTAAATGAACCAGTCACTACAATTGGTGCCTCTTGAACAGAAGCACTTAATAGAGCATGTCAACAAAACAGTTTCTGTGAATTCATCATATTTCCTTGCATATAGATTCTTTTCTATGTGAATTCATTCATCAAAATTCTAAGCATTGGCTGATATTCTCAGTATTCTAGTACTGTTTGCTCACATTCTTTAAACATGTTTAACTAATTAATTCTTGAGTATCAAAAGCTTCACAAACCACAATACAGAATTTGAAATTTTGCATAATAAGCTAATTATGATAATGAAACTTCATTGTCATTAGATAATAGCTAATAACACGTTAGCCTTGCGTTGGTAAAACTTAAATATCTTATTAATTATAGTCAAAAGGAATCTACCTACTTTAATTTCTACAAAGATGGAATCTACCTACTTTAAAGTTATAGACCCAACATGTTAAAAATGAAAAAAACTTATTTTTCTTCTACATTCCTTCAATTTCAAAACAAGTTCCTTTCATACAGCTAATTGATAAAACCAAAATCACAAATAGGGACAGCAAGCCAAAAAGAAAAGGAAAGAATCAAGACTAATTTCCTCTGCTACTTTACTTCAAGCAACAGCATGTTGACCTACTTTCAGCACCAATGGTAAAACTCAAAAACTGATAGCTATAAATCACAAGCTTTTAGCTATTTTGATATAATTTCTGCACTATAAATCAATTTTTAAAAAGAAAACCACAAACAAGAAAGAATCACTTCACAAACCATGTCATTCAAAGCTATCCATGGAAGACAGCACTAAAGATCGAGTCTTTATTACTTTACACGATTAACATCAAATATGAAAAAAACACAAATCAATCCTCAAGCCCATAAATGGAAAAGTAAAAAAATATCATGACTACACACACACATACACAAGATATTTGCTGATGAAAAGTAAGACTTTAGATGTATTGAGATAAAGAAACATAAGAAAAAAACTACAAGAAACTATAGACACAGAACAAGAATGCAGTGAAACACAAAAGGGATTTGGTAAATAAAGAGAAAGATAAAGAAAGTACCAGCTGAAATCCCATTGGGCATCCATAGCAGCAGCAGCAGCCATCACTTGATGTTGCAGTAATGACTTGGCTTTGACACCCTCTTTTCAGTTTTCACAACTGAAACTAACTATAAGTTTTAGCCATAATTATTCAACGGTGCCGTTTCATGTCTTAAGAGAGACAGGTAGGGGGACTTGTTTAGTTGTTACATAATACGATGTAGTTTTTATTTTTAATGATTTGGATGCAATATTATTTGTTTTCACAAACATACCCTTGAGAAAGGATGTGAAGGACACAATATTTCTTTTTTCCTTTTTCTTTTTTTCTATTTTAATGGTATGAAAAAATTAGGATGAGAAAAGATGCTTTATTTCTATCTTTTTTTTAATAAATTTTAAATTTTGTTTTTATTAGATGATAATAAGTATTTTTAAGTCGATTTATATATTATTTAAAACTACTTTTTTTTAATAAATTTCAAAACTACATCTTTGTCAATATGATATACTTAATGAAATTCAATAAAAATTTTAAAAATATACTCTATGATTAAACCAATAAAAAAAATATAACTTTTTAGCTATGAAATGTGCGCCATACTTTTTTAAAATAATTTTTATTTAAAAATATATAAAAATATTTTTTTATTTTTAATATTAATACATTAAAGTTATAAAAAAATATTAAAAAATAATTTTTTAAAGTAAAACAGACTTTAAAAAAAAATACCAAAAGCTTTCACTCGAGCCTCCCAGAGTTCCAAGAAGGAAAGGACACAAAAGTGAGGAAACTTGTGAAGGTTAAATTGTGGAAAGGGCATAAGAGGATATTCCAGCAGAATATTTGATAAGACTGGTCCCTCTGCCTTGTAATTTATTAAATTGTATTTATTACTCTTTCCGTTCTTTCTTTTCTTCCAAGCTCAGCTTCTTAACCAAAAGATACGCTCACTGCTCACAGCTGCCATTTTCATTCCAGGATTCAGCAACAAGTTTCAGCCACCAAGCTCTTTTTAAACAGGTACAACACATAAATCCTCTGATTTGTTTTCGTTTTCTCATGAGATAAGCTTGTACCTATGGGCATGCATGGAGGTTTTGTCTACATGTTTGTATCATGCACTCACCATAAGTTTTAGAGGGTCTTTCTTTTATAATATCTACAAAGAAATACTAGCTAGAGTTCGTTCTCTCTAAAATTAATACATGCTTTTGGTGAGAAACCTATTGATGATTAAGAAGAGTCTTAAGTGCATACGACGATCAAATGGTCTGAATCCAAATCTTGTTTGCGGCTGTTCCCTTTTCTTGAATTACTAGTAGCACTGTTATTGAACTCGGTCATGTCGAAAGCGTCTCCAGCGGATTTCACAAAAATAGGGAGAGGTTGACTAGGTGTTAAAGCACCACGACACCTTAGAAAAACCAGTCAAAAACTGTATTTTTATGAAGTTTTTTTTTTTTAAGATTATTTTTTTGGTTCAACTAGGACCCGAGATTTGTGCCTTGTCAATCACTTATAACTAATAGTTGCCTGACATAACTTTCTTGCAATCAATTTTTTAATTATCCGGTGGTGATAACTAGTAGTTAGGCATGCTTTAGCAGCTAGTGTGGGTGGGAAATTTGTCTATAAAATTAGTCGTGAGTTCATTGTTAAACGATCCTGACAATAAATTTGTTAATGTAAGTCTTTTTTCTCTGTATAATTCGATGTTTGTCTCGATCGGTTTGCATTTGCCTTGTCTTACTTGAGTTAAGAATGGAGCAGTCACTCCATGTCTAGTTTTATCATTTTTGTAGTGCAATATATGTAGAATTTAGAAGGTCGATGCTTGTCAAAAAGACTTGTCATGACCATTGCTTCTACCAGAATACATGGCCAACTAAGCCACCCTTTTCTTCTAGTTATATAGTTATGCTTGTGATATAATAATGTACTCGAGAAATAATCTGTTTGCAACATAAACACACAGGGGAAAGGATGGCAAGTTTTTTTCTCAGAAGGGGTAAGCAGTAAAAATGATTTGCTGCTGGTATACAAAGCCAAAATGGGTCACTTATTGTGACTTCTCCATTGAGGTCTTTGCTCACCCCAAACCAATTTATTAATAACATTGTTACTTGTAAACAAAATCCAAGGGCTTGAGATATGCCTTGATGGTGGTTTCAGGTTTCTTTATACAGCCTCCTGAATCATGATATTAATTTATGTCATAACAAGGTCTGCTTGGCCTTGTTGCTCTTTATTTCGAATGTATAGTTCCCCAGTTATGGTCACATAGAGCCACGCCACAAGGGTCACAAGTCAATAAACCCTGCAAAATGAACAGAAATGAAATGTTTCAAAGTTTTGCCCCTTTGCAGAAGAATGCCTTGATCAGAGAGCGAGAAACCTTATGAAATTACCTGTAAAAATGGTGGATTTGATTGACTATTAGCTTATGTGAGGGAAGATCCAACTCTGGCTGGATGCCGAATTCTTATGGCCCTTTGTATATACTCAAACATGAACACAAAGAGACCGAAGACATATGATATGCTTAGATGCAGCTTTTCGATGACACAAACTGTTGAGCAGATGTCGTCGGTTTTACCCTCTACACATGTTTTACCTAATAATGATCCTTTCTCTGACCACCCTGGATAAGAAGGGGAAAAAAGCAGCCAGAAAATATTAGCTCATGACTTTAAAAAAGAATGGCAGTGCATGGTATTTGCATGTATAGATCCAATCATCCTTTCTTCCACCAGATTTTAGTAGCTAGAGGCATCCATTGAAGTCTCAATCAATGGATTCCATTTAGGAAAGTTTCTTGATGCACATTCTCTATATTGAACTACTTTAATGAAAAACATGCTCAAATTTTCGTTGCCAAAGAGATAGGCATTCCTTTTAGGAGAGAAGATAGGATGGTGCAGGCCAGGAATCCATGGAGTTTGAAATACCGTGTCCTTTGGACGATCTCCCTTTTCTTTCCTCGTTCACAGAAAAGAAAAGGGGAAATATAGTCTACAGCATGCTCATGGTGGCAAAATCCCAACCATTGCTAACACCCAACAGAAACCCTTACTGAATGTGGATACTTACGAGAGCTTTCCTTGGGAAAATTAGTCCAAACATGTGGATTCATCTTTTTATCCGAAGCACTGATCAGGTCACAAAGAGCTTGATTGACCTGAAATTTAAAAAAAAAAAAACCAATACTTGGATTTTTATGCATAGTCAAACATAATTAAATAAACCGCAGAATGCAATTTCTGTGATGCACTTCTACCGGTGGTGAAATATTTCATAGTTTTGTTAGTTTATACCACACGTTGTTAAGCATTTTCATGATTGATTCATGGACTTGCCACATCCTTCTACACAGCAACATATGCATCTACTATTGTTCTTAATCAAGTGCAATGTTATAATATTTCCAGTTTCACCATGGAGAAAAAAAATATTTCTCGATCAATGTTCATATATGCATACATTACCTGAAAATAACAATAATTCTTTATTGCAGAACAAACACCATTCCATAATGCAATGGCGCTGTCATGCCATGTTTCTATATAAGATAGAAGGAATACCTCTTCGGTCCTCTCATGGCTCACTAGATGCCCACCATGGAGATCAACCAATCTAGCAAAAGGCTGCAACTTCTTTGCAAGCCTCCTCGCATAATATATTTGAGCAATGATATCATGCCTAGCCATTCCGAGCACCTCAAATCAGTCATAAGCAGGTAAAGTACTCGAGGATGTAGTCATTATGGTATATCATTACTACACATGACAAAAAATATTCATCTTCTTTTCTGATACGTAAATAGTAAGAATCTACTACCGTATGCACCTAGGGGTACCACCCATTAAGAAAAACAAGAGAATCTACCAACGAAGACCATTGACGGCAGACTGGCTATGTACAAAATAAGCAGTCTATAAAGCTCCAGAACTCATTGGCAAAACACTGTCAAGTATGCTGCTCGAGTATAGTTTTGACTTTTGATATTTAAAGAGTTGAGATATGCGTTCTGAAATGTGATGACATGAAACATGGAAAATGATTCATTGCCTTGCTAAATACAGTGTTTTTGCATCTGCAAATTGTCCTAAAAATAATTTAATATCAGAAAAAAACTAATCAGAGCCTGAAACTCATTATCTGTCAATGGTTCTTTAATTTTTGACTGCTCTCAACTCATCAATCAATAATGCCATTTCTAAATTTTGGGAAGGTTTTTTTATGTACTGCATACTCAGATGCTTGACAGCATATAGAAAACATGATTTTGACCAAGTATTTTCTGCATGATAGACCCACTCACTTGCATTGCATCCTTACGCATTTTGGCTTCTTTTATACTTACTAGACCAAGACAGATTTCTAACTTTATGAATCATATTATTCTCCACTCAAGTAATTGATAAAATGAAAAGCTGTTTAATTCATCTCAATGAAACCACATGAAAACATAATTTTGTAAGAACCCGCTGTGCTTCAGTGCACCATTTCACACAATCTTTCTTCAAACATGTTCTTTTCTAATGAGTTAGTAGCTTTGTATATTTCATTCGCCTGCATAATAAAAATTTAAAATACAATGTATAGGTAAAAGGAATAATATTAGATTAATGATTTGGCAGAAATCGCGTATTCCATGGAAATAAGATAGAGAACACTATTACCTGCCATGTATGACTGATACAAGAAATCCAGCAGATCTGATTAATTCAATTTCTGTTCGTGTCATCTTATGCGTCCAGCAAGCATTGACTTGACCATCAAAACCATAACTAGACTGCATTCCAGTTGATGATATACCTTTGACGTATTCCTGCAACATGTTTTTTTTTTTTAAGGTCCGGCGAGAGACATACTTGTGTAATAAATGGAAGGTCAATACAAGTTGCACAGTCACAGTCACAAGCAAATTAACTAGGGGTCTCATATAATTTTTTTTAAGAGCTGAAAACCTGAGGCTAGTCCTAGTCGCATTCTGAGGAGAAACTTCTCTGCAATCATAACTCGCTAGAAGCTGGGAAACATACTTGTATATGATAGTCACATCTATGGATGTCAATGTGTACTTTTAGGTCACCTTCCTGATAAAATGCGAGATATGAGCTTAATTCAGCAATATTTATGCAAACCAAAGGATGCTGAGTTTGCAGCCGTTGCTTACATGGTTGATATTATCTGAAATTTCTTAGTTGTTTTGTTCTATGGTCTTCTAAGGTGTTAGTACGCACCCATCAATATACTATAAGAAATCAGACACTCCTAAGAAGCAAAGTCTAGCAACTTCTTACTGTAAATACAAGGAAAGAAATAAAAAATATTAAGGTTTAAGATTATCACGTTTTTCATACCTGATACAGAATTGCTCTTCTTGTGCTAGACCCAACGTGCTCATCAAGATATTCCTGCAGATCAGAAATAAACATCATGTGAGTTCCTGCAGTCACAAAACTGACTCGAGACACTATCAGAGAGTACACATGCCAAGTTTGTCTTTGCACATTCCATTTGGTTTTTTTAAAGACGCTCCATATCTGGTGGGGAAGATTTCTTTCCATTTTCCAAAGTAGCTATAAGCCTCTTTACAGAATTTCTCCAGAGCTACCCAAATTCCTGGTCTGCTTCTCATCATTTACCTTTGTGTAGTGGGTGTCCAAGTCAACTGCAGCCCTTTGCTCAGGAGTTTTTGCCTTCAAGAAACGGATAGCGACAGATATTGTTCGACTGTCAAGCTGCAAGATACAAAAAATTCATCATTTTTTAATCATGTGACTCGAATTTTAAAACAGGAAAGACAATACCCTCTGGTTCTCGGAAAAGAAAAATGCACTTTATGGCTGGTGACAACCAAATCGCTTAAAATGCGGGTGAGAGCTTACAAAACTAATGGATGTGAAGTGAATTATGATAAGAGAGATTCCCAGTGCACATTAGCACGAGAAACCACTGAGACTGCTATATTTTCTTCACCCCTCTTCGGCAATCTCCATCAATGGTGAAAACAAGAACACTCAAATCAATTACAGAACCAGAGAAGATCTAGTTCTCTCTGTGCCCTCACAATGATGTAATATTAACCTTATATATTGATCATTAGCAGCTCAAAGGCTTATCAAATATTATCAAAAGAAGATCCAACACTAACAAAGAGTGTTACAAATAGCGTTATTAAAACATTGTTTGTTTTTGTGTTTGAAGCTACCTTTGAACGTGTTTCAGTTTCAAAAATACATTTGGCTTGAAAAAACATCAAATTATTTTGATA
>Ga0325411_1006000_pt1 | contig 13379 bp, 7 predicted proteins | sample PopdelMetagenome_13_FD_206181 | JGI IMG/M metagenome (GOLD analysis project Ga0325411, IMG submission 206181) | Populus deltoides microbial communities from Bellville, Georgia, United States - Xylem-PdIQD-R4 | ecosystem: Host-associated > Plants > Phyllosphere > Stem > Wood/Secondary xylem... | reverse complement strand
TTGATCGAGTGCAGAATCTATAGGTATGCTCAGTATAAACCCGGAGCTAGTAAGGGAATGACTCTTCTTACACATATAAAACTTAAATTCTTCTCAATTACTCCTAGACTATAAATTGTATTCCTATCCTCAAAGATTGATAAGCATATGACATGGTATCATTCATATGATGCTATAGTGGATGGAGTCATAGTGTACTTTTCTGATGGTGAAACCTGGAAACATTTTAATAGGGTGTATCCTTAACTTTTTAATGGAACCATGGAACATACATTTTAGGTTATGTTTAGATGAATTTAATCTATTCGGATCATTTGTTGCACTATATTCTTATTGACCGATAATACTCATGTTTTACAACTTACCACTAGAAACATGTATGAAGCTGAGGTTCATGTTCAATAAAAATACTATTTTTTTCATACTCGCAAGAGTATCATTAAGAATATTATGATTTAAGGTTACAAAGTTCGAATCCATAATTCTAAAATCTCTATAAATTTAATACAAATTACAAATAATTTTTAAATAAAAATCAATTGAAAAAACAACACCTAGACCACCATCCACATTTACACACGCCACTGTATGCAAATGGGTTATGTATTAGTTGAACACAAGATAATCTCTACATTATTCTATGTGTCATCAAACCAATTATTTATTTTGAGTACATGATTCAAAACATCATTCCACTCTTGAAAAAATCATATTGAGCAACTTTTTGTGAGTGTTGGTAGTTAAATGACTTACAAAAACTCTACTTGGCCTTTTGTTTTTCGCATTTGTATTTATTAAATAGAGAAATATTCTTTTAATTTTTAATTTTTAATATTTATTTTAAACCGAGAGAATACACTTTTCTTCTCAAATAAAGATAGAGTTGTCTCTTTCTCGTACAGACAAAATCCCTCCATATAATCTGCCAATCTTCAAGAAATTAACTTGACATATTAACTTTCCTATTCCCATATCCTACACGCAATCCGGTCAGGCCTAACCATGGATTTCCAATTTTAAATCCTATAGCCAAAAGGTCCATAGCAAATGAAGATGTGTGCACGTGCTCCTCCTTGCTCCATTAGCAGCGGAAGTTACGAAGGAGATTTTGGCGTTGTTTTGAAATATAATTGAATTTGTGTTTTTAAAAAAATTTATTTATTTTAATAAATTAATTTAAAATTAAATTTTTATATTTTTAGATTATTTTGATGTATTGATATAAAAAATAAAATTTTTAAAATAAAAAAATATTAATTTTATGTATTTATATAAAAACACATCCCCATTAAGGAGGATGTGAAGCACTCCCTACACATTGAAAATAAATTATTAATCATATAATATAAAAAATAATTCTCAAAAAAAGAAAAGAAAGGAAGCTAAAAACATGGGAATCGAATAATTTAACTTATTAAATTACAGAGGTTTAAGTTGTAATTAACTCAAATATCTCCTCATCCATCGGTCGAGACAAGGTTTCGACATTGTCAAGACAAGGAAGATAAGCCTCTTTGTCGTTGAGTTGAGAGTGGAAACAGGAAACCATGTGCTGGCTGGCACAAACAAATCTGTGGGCTCCCAAGGTTTTTTTTTTATTTATTTAATATCAATTTTATTAACAAGGTTTTTTCCTTATAATAGTAAAATAATTATTATTTTGTTTCACGTATACTAAATAAAGTATAAATACATAAATATTTTTATATTATACCTGAAGAAAATCCCTTGAGTTTTCTAAATCTAGGTTGTTTATATAGCAACTAATTGAATCTCACTACCAAAATTTATTGATGGAAGATCCAAAACCATTTAATAGTATTATTCTCTTTCATCAACCTTAAAAACAGTTACTAAATTTTTATTTAAAAATAAAAAAACTTCGACAAATAAAAAAATTTAATATGTGATTATATATATATACTCGAGATCTTATGGGATAAAATGATGAACATTTTTTGAGTGAAGTGAAAGTCTTTCCTTTTTCTTTTTGCAAATTGAATTTCTAGGAGGATGCTTCTTTATAGTTAAAACAAAAAAAAATTATGATATGTATATTATAAATGTATTTCTAGATTAGTTTTTTGCACGGAATGGAAATCATTTTTGGTTAGATTCAGATAGATCTGTTTTTTTTTTTTGTGTTTTAAAAATATTTTTGAAAAAAATTTATTTTTATTTTTATTTTTTTACTTCAAATTAATATATTTTTTAGTGTTTTTAAATCATTTTGATGCGCTGATATCAAAAATAATTTTTGAAAATAAAAAAATTATTCTAATATATATTTTAAGTGAAAAATACTTTAAAAATAACCACAATCACGCTCCTAACACAAACTTTAAATTGATAAAACTTTATTGTATCTGAGCTTTACATCCATAATAACTCCTCAATACTTAAATTAGTTTATAATTTCTTTAAGGAAAAACATTGTATTATAATAATAGATAGAGAGATAGCTGAATTTTAGTGCTGTTGATATTAAAAAAAATCTTTTTTTCTTTTGTTAAACTATATTTTGAAAAAAAATATAAAAGAGCTCACAATAAAATATGATAGTTTTGTAGCTCATTTCTTGTTTGTTTTTGCATTTCAAAAGCATTTTTTAAAAAAATTAATTTTTTTTTAATTTTTTTATCTGCTTTAAATTAATATTTTTTGGTGTTTTTAGATTATTTTGATGCGCTGATTTCAAAAATAATTTTTAAAAAATCAAAAAAAATATTATTTTGATACATTTCTTAATAAAAAAATACTTTAAAAAACAACCATAACTACGCTCCCAAAAACACTTGCATTATTTGTTGTTTATTGTATAGGATGGCAGTAGCTATATAACATATCTTAGAATAAATTTTGAGGAGGTCAGTAATTCTATTTACATGGTAATTTCTATTATAGTACCTCTGGCTAAAATTATAGCTTGACAAACATGGTAATATCTTAAAAAAATAAAAAAGAAAAGGAAAAATAAAAATGTTGATGGGATTTGCAAAATGGCCCAATAGAGCTCGGATGAGGGGTTTTTTTATTTTTTATTTTTTATTTTTTATCATATTCTAAATAAATCTTCAACAGTGTAGCGGTACATTCACACTAAATTTTATGTTCTTACAGCCTCCCTTAAGATTAGAAACCTAACGTGAGAAAGAAAATAATATAATTTATTGCACCTTAAAAATTAAAAATAAAAATTATATACATTTATAGTATAGTCGATGACATACATACAATTGAAAAATTACGACCCACTTCATGCCATCCCTGAAACAGTATGCCTATATTATGATATGACTGAAGAATTAAAATAAATTAACATCGCTTTCCTTTGGTGTGCCTATATTGTGCTAAATTAATTTTATTAAGTGAAATAAAATCTTGAAGGGGTGGATCTAATTTCATATCTCATATATATTATATTATAAAAAAAAAAGTCAAATTTCATTGAATCCTATGAGCTTAGCATGGAGAACATATTTTTTACTCTATTAAAAAGTCAAATTGGGTGGAAAATATTTCTTACATAAATAATAAATCTTAAGCAAAATAAAAATAAAAATCAGGAGCAAGAAATAATGATAAAATGTGACAAGCCACCAGACCTGCCAAGATGCGGGTTGGTGAACCAGTTCCCAATACAGGTCTCCAGTTAGGCTAGGCCATACCAAACGTCAAATAGTCTTTACCTACCACGTTTTCAGACTCTGGCTCTCTGCTCTACTCTTTTATGTTCACTTGTAGCAGCAACTAACAACAATAACAGCAGCATTTCACCAAAAAAAAAAAATTTAAGAGCAGCAAGGAAAGATCCACAACAAAGACAAGAGAGGCTCCATAGAACACCCATCTCTGATATTCATTTTCTTGTTTTGTTCACCTGTCTGAAAACTCCCTTATAAAGCTGAATTCTTTTAGGGTAAGGTAATCAGTATCACTGACCCAATGGATTTAGAATTCTTGCACACACTTGATGTTCAGATTCTTGGGGCTGTAGCTGTGGCTGTTGTGGCCATTGTTATCGGTGCTGTCTTTCTCTTCTCCTCCAAAAAGCCCAAAGGTCTGAGCTTTTCTTTTCTTTTCTTCTTAATTCTGTGCTTTTTTATCCTTTGTTTTTGTGCATGTTGATTGAGTTTCTGTTAGGAAGATTATATTTTTTTTACCAACTTTGTGATTGTTCTATGAAATCTGGGTTCTGGGTTTTCCAAATCTTCAGTATCCATATTGAGAAAGATGGTTCTTGATGTTGAATGCAGTTCAAGCTGCGCAGATGTTATACTCTAACATGGTAATAAATGGGTTGTCGTTTTAAGTTTGCTTGCTGTACGAGGCTTTGATGCGATTGTTATTAGCAATGGTTGCTCTAATTGCATACTTCTATAACTGTATCTCTGAGTTACTAATTTTAAGGTGATATAGGCTTTGCTGTTTTGTTCTACGGTTTCTCATTGAATGATTTATGGTTCTGTAAAAGAACCTTATACTTCATCATGGATTATGGAGAGCTAGTATTGTTGTACCACGGCTAGAACTTGGTGAACTCCCCATGAATGAGGTTTTAATGAGCAAATTGAGATTCTCTCAAGCGCCTAGATTGAAGTTCATTATTAACTAAAGCATGAGTAACTAAGTGGATTGGCTTTTAGCTTTTTTGTACTTTCGTTTGCTCGTACGCTCAATCCCTTAGATTTTACATTTGAGCTAGCTTTATGTGAAGTTTGTTTTGCCTTTATTCTTTCTATCAATGTATTTGTTGTGTTTTATGAAACTAACTAATTTTTCTGTTTGATTATAGGCTGCTTAGATCCAGAAAATTTCAAGCAGTTTAAACTTGTCAAGCGTGTTCAGTTGAGCCATAATGTGGCAAAGTTCACATTTGCACTTCCTACGCCTACTTCTGTTTTAGGCCTTCCTATTGGACAGCATATAAGTTGCAAGTTCAGTTCTTTCCTTATCTTTTTGTGAATTTTTTATGTTTGTCTGTGTCAATCGTTTCTTAATCCAGTGTTTGTAAGTATTAACCATTCAAATGGATTCAATTATATTAATGGATATGATGGAAAGTTGCCTTAGTTGTTACCTGTCCCTGTCATTGTTTAGTTCTTTTATCAGCTTCTTTCCTGAACAGGGGTAAGGATGGTCAAGGTGAAGAGGTTATCAAACCTTACACCCCAACTACATTGGATTCTGATGTTGGACAATTCGAATTAGTCATTAAGGTACATACCAGAAAACTTTACCTCGCTGGGCTTGATTTTAGTGGATAGTACTTAAATATTGATACTTGTTTTGTCTCTTTGTAACTGTTGTATTTCTTTTTATTATTTTGTAACTAGATGTATCCACAAGGAAGGATGTCCCATCATTTCAGAGAGATGCAAGTCGGTCATTATCTTGCCGTCAAGGGACCCAAGGTAAATGCTCTTTTCCAAATGAACAAGTTTTTTTCATTTTTTCATAATTCTTACCAAATTCTGTGTTGTTCTTCGACAACAATGTCATGTTCTGGAAACAAGGAGGGTGGTGTGTTTGCTTCTAAGGGATTCTTTCTTTCTTTTATTACACTAATTCTTGACTTTCACTATTACCACCTGATAGTAAATACTTGTATTGCGATTGCATTATTATTTCCATTATGTGTTAAACAAGATGCATAGTGTGCATGATGTCCTATCATATCCACCAGATGCGATGCCTCATATGCTTCTCATAATTAGTTGAATGATTAAAACTGTGGATGCAAGTTTATCATTTGCTGTTTCATCTATAACTTCCAGGCTATGATTTAACTATCTTGTGAATGTGTTGGTTTTAAGTTTTAACTATCCAGTATTACTGAGATGAAAAAACAATGATCTGGCTTGGACTGCTGGTGTTTGAAATACCATTGTAACAGGGCCGATTTAGGTATCAACCTGGCCAGGTTAGAGCATTCGGGATGCTTGCTGGAGGCTCTGGCATTACTCCTATGTTCCAAGTATGCTATCAAGATTATATTTTTTATTCCAGTTTTGATTTCGTTCTATCTTAGCTTGCAATGGTCTTTGGCTGTTGCCTCTTGGAAGGTTTTGGTGATCACATGTTCAATGTACCTTGATGTGTCCACTTCAGGTTGCTAGAGCCATACTAGAGAACCCAAATGACAAGACAAAGGTGCACCTCATTTATGCTAATGTTACATATGAGGACATTCTTTTGAAGGTAAGTTGCAGCTCTATTTTCTTCTGATGCTCCATTGTAGCTCACAATCAGTTGAAATATCAAGCCAATGTGCCCTATGCCGGGCTAAATGGTGCCCTAAGTGAGTGAATATCATGCAGTGCCATCTATTTGGTGAAATATTAAACCATGAGGTGAAAATTCCTTGGCACTTATGTCTCTGCTGGCAAACTTCATTGTTATCAATCCCCAAAATGGAAACTAGCTGAAATATCATTTGGGTGCAGAGCACGTTCTAGCAGCATACAAACCGACTGTACAAACTCTTGAAATTTGTTGGAATTAAGAGAATTTACAATAACAGAAAAGCATGCTCCCCAGATGGAAGTTCTAAAGTTTTAGTGTGCTTAGCTGACTTTCTCAACTTTTTTCACAGGATTTCATACCTGCTCATTTGCTCATTTATACCACTCTAGGGGAAGAAAATAGAAAAAAAATGTTCAAAGAGAAATCATTTATTGTCTTGAAAGTGTTTTGTTAGAAAAATAAATTCACAAGAGTAGGCATTTTGGGAACTAATGATGGCTACTTTAGTTTATACTAAATGAAACTCGTGGGATTGACAAACCATCATTCATTTACCACTTGCCAAGACTTCATTGTAGTGTAGTTCAGTGGAACTAAAACTTTCTCGGAAACTGAAGAACTTGGTTGATAATGTTGGTCTTTGGAGAAAGAAAAATCCTTTTAAAAATAATTCTAGAAAGATTAACAATAAAAAAAGAGGAACTAAATCAAATGTCACCATCTAAGCTAAGACATGGATAGTAGTCTGAAACTAAAACTTTTATAGGTTCCTCTTGTAGAAATTTTGTCAAAGCTTCTTGGGGATATTTTTTTCTTTTTTGGCTCAAGAGGATCTGTTAGTCTGCATCCTTCTTTTGAATATTATTGTTAATACAATAACATGTCTGCCACCCCTCTCTGTATTGTTAGCAGTGACAATATGCTGTATGTGTTATTTTGTTTTGCAATTCAAAATAATTTGAATTGTTATTTACAGGAGGAATTGGACACCCTTGCTGAGAGGTACTCTAGTCACTTTAACGTCTACTATGTTTTGAATCAGGTTAGTTGTCTTTCTTATGCCAGACAATTCTATTGTTACTTGTTTCTCCTTTTCATTTGCTTAATATGTTCGCTTTACTGTCTTCCTTTTTTCATAATTGAGACTCTCGTATTCTCTATATCTTGGTGTAGAGAAGTCCTTGAAGATTGCAACTTGCTTATTAGTTTCTTTTATGACCTTTTTCCCTGCTCAGCTACCTTTCCAAATACAATAGATAGTGGAGAGAGTCCTTGCTTAGCCTGGCTGTACATTGAAAATTATACTTCAACAGCCACCCCACCCCACTCAACCCAACCTTGATGAAATCTGCTCACAATTTGTTGGGGCACGAAGATTGTGCTGGTCATAATTTAAGATAAAAATGGTCTTGAAAACCTAAATGGAATATCGAAATGAGTTCCTTGTCCAGCTTAGCTGCTTCAAGCAAATTCCTGTGATACAGCCATGAGAAACTGAATGAATCTATTGAATTTTGTATTGGATGAATTACATATTCTGTCTGATGGCATGATCATGTTTGCACAAGTTCGTGCATGCATTATGGCTACTGTTCTGCTGGTAGGTCCTTCATGCTGAAGCATGTTTATCACGCATAATGGGTTATAGATGTCTGTTTTATGTGGTAGTCATTGATGACTGTTTGATTAACCAAACTGTGTTGTTGGATGTTATTTTCTCCTTAGCCTCCCGAAACATGGGATGGTGGTGTTGGCTTTGTATCAAAGGAAATGATTCAAACCTACTGCCCTGCTCCAGCACCTGATATCAAGGTAGGTTTCTGATTTTCTTACATTCATCATGAGACATCAGGGAAAGACAAAATACACTCGAAAGAAAATTACAACAATTGCTACTAATTTTCCATCGTGCAATCCACAGATTCTAAGGTGTGGACCACCACCTATGAACAAGGCCATGGCAGCTCACCTCGAAGCTCTTGGATATGCACCTGAGATGCTGTTCCAGTTCTGATCCTTGAAAACTTGTTGACCCTCTATTTGGATTGGTATTCATCACTCTCCTGGTTTCAATAAAAAGACTAGATTGAGAAAAAACTTACTTTTGCTTTCGAAATGAGAAAAAACTTCTTTGAGTTGCTTTAATACGCAATGTTGCTCACTCCCCAATTGATCCTAGATTTGAGATTTTTAAGGTTGGATGTGGAACAAATTTTACTTCACTTGATCCTAGATTTGAGATTTTTGTTGGATGTTGAACAAATTTTACTTCACTTAGATTGCATTTGGTTACTGTTTTGGGACAGATATAGAAAAAATTGACACATGTCTGGTTAAAGAGACGAATAAAATACATATACTTTTGAGATCAATTTAGATTGAATTTCTATATTTACAATACAAATACATAGAGATGTTTAGTGTCTCCGCATAAATGCGACCTTAATATGATCGATAGCGTAATGAGACATAACTGTCATGATGGAAGAACCACAACCCTGAAAGGGTATAAATTTGATTTTATGTTGTAATAACTGAACATGTTAAAAGAGCATCCTTGTACTTGTGTTCACTCATAATTTGAAGTTATGGTAGCAATTAGCAGGCATCAATCCCTCCCGTGAGACCAAGGTAGAAACTGAAAGATAATATACAGAAAAGATGGTTTTGACTCAATGGCCAAACCGTGTGTATCATTATAATTATATAGATATTACAGTTGTAGTGACAAGGATTACAATAACAGCAACCATAACTTTCAGGATAATCACAAGAGTACAAGTTTAAGCACATCAGAGCAAGCATTTGAAATCAAGTATCCTGGTTTGTAGGGAGCTAGGGAGTGATATCTTTGATATCCTTAACACCTTCCTTTAAATTAGTGGGTAAGAAACAGACCAATAATTTGTCACCCAAGATGCAAAACCGATCAGCAGTGTGGCTCTTGGTGAAGATATCTGCAACTTGATTGCGGGTGTTAATGTAACGAACAACCATATCTTTGTTAACACAGCCTTCTCTCGAATAAAATGATAATCAATGTTGATATGCTTGGTTCGCGCATGAAAAATAGGATTAGAGGCTAAAGACATAGCAATGAGATTATCACACTAGAGTGTAAGTGGTGAAGGCAAATAAATATGCAATTCTCGCAAAAGCATATAGATCCAATATACTTTAGCTGTTGTTAAGGCCAAGCTCCAGTACGCTGCTTCAGTATTGGATCTGGAGACAACATGTTGTTTCTTAGAGGACCAAGAAACTAAACACTGACCAAAATAGATGTCATAGCCACTGGAAGAACGTCTATCATCAGGTTTACTTGCCCAATCCACATCACAGAAGGCATGTAAGGCAACAATACTGGATTTACAATGAAGACCAAAATCAACAATATGCTTTAAGTAACGAAGAACTCGGTTTGTTGAAGTCCAGTGGGTACTGGTAGGTGCTTGTATATGTTGACATAACTGATTGACAGAATACATAATATCAAAATGTGTAATGGTAACATACTGTAGGGCACCAACAATATAATGGTATTCAGAGGGATCAACTAAGAGATCACCATCAAATTTCATCTTTGAACCAGAAATGCAGGAGCCTTGTAAGGTCGAGCACCGACCATATTAGCACGATCAAGTAAATCAGTGATATATTTAGATTTACGTAAATGCAACCCTGTATGATCATGTGCAACCTCTATCCCTAAAAAATGGCTCAAGTCACCTAAATCCTTCATCACAAACTCATTTTTTAATTTTGAGATAATAGAGAAAATTGTAGAATCATCATTGCTAGTGATGAGGATATCATCGACATACACTAATTTATAAATATGCAATTTATCTATATGAAGAGTGAAGAGAGAGTAGTCAACGTGAGAACCAGAAAAGCCAAGATCGTAAAGTGTCTGTGAGAGACGAGTGAACTAGGCTCATGGTGTCTATTTAAGGCCATAAAGAGAGCGATGCAATCAACATACAAAGTTAGGATGTTCAGCACTGATAAACCCCTTCAGTTGCTCCATATAAACTTCATCATTAAGGTATCCTTGAAGAAAAGCATTGGAGACATCTAGTTGTCGTGTAGTCCATCGAAACTATATAGCCAAGGCTAAAATAAGATGAACAATTATTGGTTTAACAACTAGGCTAAAGGTCTCCAAGTAGTTGACGCCAGACCTCTGATCAAATCCTTTGGCGACTAACCTCACCTTGTAACGATCAGTAGAGCCATCAGGTTTCTATTTGATCTTGTAAACCCATTTGTTGCGGACAATATGGTGAGATGAAGGTCGTGGACAGAGTGACCATGTATTGTTTTTCAATAATGCTTTGAACTCAGATTCCATAGTTGCACGCCATTCTAGTTTAGAGGCTGCATGTGTAAAAGTGTTAGGCTCATGAGGGATGACTACCGTATAGAAGAGGTGAAGTGGATGTTGTGAGGAATAATGGGTCACATAGTTAGGGAATTGGCGAGGTCGAGAATACCCTGTTTGTAAGCGAGTAACAATATGATGGACACGGGAGTCCTCGACAGATGCCAAATGATTAGGCGATTCAATGAGAGGTGGATGGGGCGAAGGATTGGAGGACACAGTTGAAGTTTGAATGGAGGTTGAGATGGGTGACACATATGAATCGAGAGGCTCATGTGGTTGGGGTGAAGTCTAATGGGTAGGTGGGGAACCAGAAGGAGGAGAAACTAGAACTGGAAGGGGAGAGGAAGACATACCAGTAGATCTGGTAGGTGGTGAACCCAAATAATTAGTAGAAACTGGAATTTGAAAGGGTGAGGAAGACGTACCAAGAGGGAGCTCGACACCAATAAGAGAGTGATTTGGGATCCTTATTTTGGCGGAAAATAGTTTTCATCAAACACAACACTACGAGAGATACCGAGTAAAAGGTGAGGAAATATATTCTCCACCATTATCGGTTTGAAAACATTTAAAGGGAGATGAAAATTGTTTTTTCATAAGTAGCCGAAATTAAACAAAAGAATTGAAGACATCAGATTTGTTTGCAATGGGATACAACCACGTAAATCGACTGAAATCATCAATAAACGTTACATAAAATTTAAAACCACTAGGTGAAACAAGAGGTGCAACCCAAACATCCGAGTGAACCAGATCTAAAGGACCTGATGTCTCACAATGAGAGCTGGAAAAGGGTTGTTGAATGGACTTGCCAAATTGACAAGATTCATATACAAAATTCTTTTGCACCGAACCAACAAGAGGTAAATTAGAATTAGATAAAACATGACGCAAGATAGATTCGGATGGATGACCTAAACATTAATGCCAAAGGGAGCTATGTGTCTTGATTCCCATATAAGTTGGCGAGATTGATAGGATAGAGCCCATTTTCACTCGGACCCTGAAAGAGCATGATTCATGTCTGATTGTCTTAAACCGAATAGGCATTATGTGTGAGATGGAAAGTAACATCATTATCGACATAAAATTTGTTAACAGAAAGAAGATTGGTAGCAGCTTGAGGACAGTGAATAATATTCTTTAGAATAAAACGATTATTATCAGAGTGGACAATGGATGAACCAATATGTTTAAATAGACAAACCTGCACCATTACCTACACCGATTGTCTCATTACGGGTGTTTGGAGTCAAGATTCTTAGCATTATTAGTTACGTGTGTATTAGCATCGTTGTCTACAAGCCATTGACAATTCAGGAATTCTGCATTAATATTAGCAACCAAGGCTGCCAAGTCTGTAGGGGGATGACGTCCTTAAAAAGAAAAATCCATTCGACGAAAACAGTCCAGTGCTTGATGATTATTACCTTTGCAAATCTGGCTAGGGGAACGACCATTGGAGTTGGAAACAGAATGAACATCTTTGGTAGATATGGAAGGGGTAGAAAAATATGGCTTTGTAGCGTTGGTGTTTGAAGACCTTGAAAATTAGAGTTTACGTTTCATAGGCTAAAACTTTGGTCGATTGGTAAATAAAGCAAATGAGGATGTTTCTAGTGCAGGATTTAGTGGAGCATGACGGTTCAGAATTATTTCATGATTCAGTAGTTCAGACCTGAAATCAAAAAATGGCATAGAAACCTCCCGAGTGTGGAAGGAGTAAGAGGTAATAAATAGTGTAAAAGTAGGATTAAGACCCCCAATAATAAAGGATATGAGATCGTCATCATCAACTGGTTTTCCAACAGTAGATAGTTGATCTGCTAAGAACTTGGCTTCAGTCAGATATGAAGCACAAGTCAAGGAACCTTGTTAGAGATTTTGTAGTTGACATTTCAAGCGGGAGATACGGGATTTTGATTAAGATGCAAAACGAGCAGCAAGAGACTGCCATGTCAAAAATGAGGAGTCCAAACCATAGAATGAAGCCACCAGGGCTGGAGAAATAAAGGAGATGATCCAACTTAGCAGAAGTTGGTCACGACTCTGCCAACTGGTGTAAGCAGGATTTATGAACTCATTTTGGCAGCAGGGCAGAGGTTAGAACCATCAATAAAGCCAAGCAAATTGTGACTTTTGAGAATAGGTTTACACTAGGCAGTCCACGCAAGATCGTTTGTCTCATCAAGTTTGATAGAGACAAGTTACGTTGGATTGGGGAAAGCAAAGTGGGATAAGGAGGAGAAACCAGACTCAACCATGTTTTGGAAAAGCGGAAGTAGGATCTTTAAAGCGTAAGCTAGGTTTAAAGATAATATACAGAAAAGATGGCTTTGACTCAATAGTCAAACCGTGTGTATCATTATAATTATACAGACATTACAGTTGTAGTGATAAGCATTACAATAACAGCAACCATAACTTTTGGGATAATCACAACAGAGTACAAGTTTAAACATATCAAAGTAAGCATTTGAAATCAAGTATCTTGGTTTCATAGGAGCTAGGGAGTGATATCCTTGATATCTTTCGCAGAAACAAGATCAAGTTGTTGGTGGGATATGAACACACACGCCCCTACAAAACCACAGAGCCTCACCACCTCAAGGATAAAAGAGAGTACAGCACAGAGAAAGACTCGTTTCAAAGGTAAAAACAAGATCAAGGCGTGGAGATTTGTTTGCACGTGCTGCTACCAAACAACCGGATCTAAATTTGGTGATATAAAAATTGATGTAAGAAT
>Ga0325411_1005998_pt1 | contig 13381 bp, 6 predicted proteins | sample PopdelMetagenome_13_FD_206181 | JGI IMG/M metagenome (GOLD analysis project Ga0325411, IMG submission 206181) | Populus deltoides microbial communities from Bellville, Georgia, United States - Xylem-PdIQD-R4 | ecosystem: Host-associated > Plants > Phyllosphere > Stem > Wood/Secondary xylem... | reverse complement strand
AATAAACTTGATTATAGTTTCATTCTATTTTTAATTTCTTAGTTAGTTTTTTTGTTTTTTCTTCTTCTTTATTTTAGCTTTATTTTCTACCTCTCTCAAAGTTTTTTCGACTAAAACATTGAAAGTTTCCAAGATATGTACTTTTTAGTCACTTTTATTAAAGCTAGTCCGCATGGGACCTGATGGACTTTCTCTTATTAGAACCAGATTAAAAAAAATAAATTCAATCCATAAAATAAATGAATCGACAACAATCTGCCAGTTCAAGTTCTTTTTAAATCGGACATACCTTCTATGTTTAAAATCAGCGAAAAAAAAAAAAAAAGGAAAAGCAAAACACTTCGATCCTTCTTTTGTTTATTTCCATTTATTCGACTGCTAAAAACAAAAACAAGTTGGATATTTAAAGTAGGTAATCAGCTGAGAAATTTAACCTTAATCTTTCGTTTTCTTTATTATTATCTTTAAAACCTTGTACCTGACCTTTAGCTGTCTGTCTGTGTTTCTTTTGCTTCTTTTAAGGTGAAGAAGATCCCAAGTTGACCCGAGCAGACAAGACAGGTAAGGTAATGGAATTAAGGTTTAATTTCTTAGTTTTTTTTCCTCTAAACATAATCATGTTTTAGGTTAATGTCTTGATTACCCTAATCTTTCTCTTCTTTTAGGGTTTTAAAACGCATGCAGATGATTTTCATAGTTCATGTGATTATCTTCGAATCGATGTTATTAGGATGGTTAAGTGTGTTTGTGCTGTGTGTTATGGTTTCTTTGAGTTACTGAGTTGATGTTGAGTTCAGTTTTAAACCCTAGAATACGAGTCAATGATTAGATGAATTGCAATTTATCATTAGTTTGCTGGCCCAGAATTGGCTGCGAGTTGTATTGAGTTTAGAGAAGGGCAGTTAAGGTCGGGGCTGAATTTTGTTTCTTATGGTATGTTAGCAAGAACTTCTATTTCACTGTTGTCACTCCCATTAATTGCCCGCGATGAGGTGAAGATAGCTTAAGGAGTTGCAGATGTCTGCTTTGATAGACATTGATGGTAACATTTTCTTTATATTGTTATTAATGTTTGGGAGGTTGGTGGCAAAGGCGGTTTAAGCTAAGGGTCATTTGAGTAAAGGTGCCTTCACTTGATAAAAAAAACCCAAGAATAAATAAGATATATTTATCAATAATGTTTTATAAAATGAAGATTGTTTTCACTTAACAGAAAACTTCAAGAACAAAATGAAGATTATTTAAGGCCTCAACAAAAAAAAAAAATAAATAAATAAAATTTTTCTTATAGTTGTTTTGCCCTTTGGAAACATAATTTATTAGAAAGTTTGTTTTTAGATGAGCTCTGGTTATATGATTTTCTCTCGTAGTGACATTGATGTTTCTAGGTGGCTGTTCGTGTAGTCGAGAATATGTATATAGTTATTTTGGTGATTTCAGTAAGATTGAAGGAACTTGGAATGAGTTCTAGGGGTTTGAAGAGTGGAGTTTTTTATAGTAAAACTGATCCTGATTCGCTTGTGGAAAACCTAGTTTAAAGGTAGTGATATTTCTAATGGTCTAAAGATGTCTTCAGTGTTAATTGTTTACATTTAGGACTTAAGGTTCTTTGGTTTATATATCCGGCATTGAAAGTTGATGCTCTTATCTCTTACATGTCTTTACAAAAGCAGCTTGACAGTTCTTCTGTGTTTGGTTGTTTGCACTAGAAGTTGTAGAATAAAAGGTCCTTTTCCAAGCCAGCCAGCACTGGTGTAATGGACCAGCAAGGCCATGTGCAGCCGCCAGCAGTAGGCATGGTTGGAAGTACAGCTCCGGTTCCTTATGGCATACCTTCATATCAACATAACCAGATGATGGGACCTTCTGCAACCGGATCACTTCAATCTCCTACTCAGCCAGCAGTTCTTACTGCTTCCTCAGCTCAGCTTGCTCAACACCAACTTGCTTACCAGCACATCCACCAGCAACAGCAGCAGCAGTTGCAGCAACAACTTCAAACTTTCTGGGCAAATCAGTATCAAGAAATTGAGCAGACTACTGATTTTAAGAACCATAGCCTGCCCTTGGCTAGGATTAAGAAGATTATGAAGGCAGATGAAGATGTAAGGATGATATCAGCTGAAGCTCCCATCATATTTGCCAGGGCCTGTGAGATGTTTATTTTAGAACTGACCTTGCGATCTTGGAATCATACAGAGGAGAACAAAAGGAGAACACTCCAAAAGAATGACATTGCTGCAGCTATCACAAGAACTGATATTTTTGATTTTCTGGTTGATATTGTCCCAAGAGAGGATTTGAAAGATGAGGTGTTAGCATCAATCCCGAGAGGGAGTCTTCCTGTAGGAGGTCCAGCTGATGCTCTTCCGTACTATTACATGCCACCTCAGCTTGCACCCCAGGTCTCTGCGCCGGGGATAACTGTAGGAAAGCCTGTGGTGGATCAAGCTTTTTATGGCCAACAGTCTCGCCCTTATGTACCACAGCAGATTTGGCCACAGCAAACACAGCAGCCACCTGAAGATTCCTGAGCAGGCTGTGCAATTGAAAAGCTAGGGGTTGATTGGTTAATCTTGCATGCAAGCCATAACATGTCAGTTGCTAACAGGTTTTTATTGCCTCTTCAAATTTCATCATTTCCAATCCTGTCAAGGATGCGAGTTCAGCTATTGTGGATAATTGGATAAACTGTAATCCTTTTGGCATGTAAAAATATCATGGTTTTTTTTGTTATTCTTTGTTATTATTCTCCGTATGCAAGCATCCATGCTTCCAATCTATTTTTTCCTCTGGTTGCTTATTGCAAGTTCAGCTGGATTGGTGCGCACTATTATCAAGCTGGACATGCTCACAGCTTTAAGGTATTTCGATGGTAATCCACCATACATAGGTTCTTTTGATTGGTTAAAGAGGAACAGCTGGAGTCCCTTGCAGTCCTCTTTCTCTCGTATGACCTGAACAGAACATATCTTGGAAACTTGTAAGCTATTTTGATTGATGAAAACTAATTGGAGACCCTCGCAGCCTCTCCCATTTGATCTGAAATCTGAACTCGTCCCAGGAACTTTTAAAAGCCCTTAAAGATGAATATTGCCCCCACCTTCATCCGATTGATATTCCATAACTAGAGATTTATTATGATGCACCGTGCATCCATCATGCAGCATAAATGCAAGCATTGTTAGCATTTCTGAAGCAAAATAATTGCTCGAGCAAGACATTGGCTCTTGGACTTCCACTCCAGCAATCCGGATAATAAGCTCTTGAACTTCCACTCCAGCAATCCGGATAATAAAAAAGGTTGTCGTTGACAGTGCAACTGCTACTAGCAAGAAGTCTATGATACAGGAACTTCACATGTAGTCAGCTAGCACTTAATAGCATAAACCTTACCTATCATTGTCTACGTGATTAGTTTCTTGTATTAGGTATACTAATATACCGATGCTTCTTGTAGAACCAATCACTAGATTCAATAATGATGTACTAGTGCAGCGCTCTCCAAGTTATCGTGCGTGAAAGAGTTTGTCTGTCAAAACTTTTCCTTCTGTTATTTTTTTACGGTATGACAGGATGCACTACCCCAAGTCACAGCATAAATCTGCTAGAAGGTGGGGATCATTGCTTCTAGGGCACTTTGTATGAGATGCTAAGAGAGCAACTTCCCTTATTTTGAGTATACTTTATGTGGAAGTTAGAAGGCTTGTAGACCAAGCTTCACTCTCTATGACTTCATTTGGACTCCAAAAAGTTTTCTTTCCTAACAAGCAGATAGTAAATCCAAATTATAATCAAAGTCACACAAGCAACTGGCTTTGAGGGAAATCTCCCTGTGAAATGAGATTTCATACAGAATCCTCGCTAACATCAGCAGCATCAACAGGCTGGACAAATATCCTCTAAACTGCAAGAATGAAGGTAAAAGGTTAGTTTTTAATTTATCATCTCTAACCACTGGTAATCTATCCTTGCAGTAGAGCAGTTCTACCTTCTTCCCAAACACTCAATGATATCAGTAGTCAGAGTTGACCTTTTTCTATCCTCAAAGGCAAGTGATGCAGCCTTCCTCAACAAAGCAGACCCCGCAATGCATCCCAACATGGTTGGATTTGTCGGACTGTAGCCATTAAAAGAGAAATAAATTGTCACTCACTTAAAAAAAATCCCACTAATGCAGTGGTCTTTATGGAATGTTATGTGGAAAGCATAACCTGATAATCAAATTTCCTTCATCAGCTAAGATAAGTTGGCGTGCCCAAGACAAGAACACTGCAACACTGGCACCAATAAGAGGGGATGTGCATTATATAACCTCTGCCAGTCTTTAACATTGATATAATAATTTTTCAACTTTAAATATGAGTTCTATATACAGATGCATCAAAATTGTGATGAGACCATTTTAGGAGGAAACGGTGAACAAATTGGTTTGGCAACTTACAAAGAACAATACAGTGATACCAGAGATTAGGGGCAGCGGCAGCATGAGAAAAATGAGATCAGAAGCTCTTAAGGAAATTCATTCTTTGCAGGGAAAAGTAAAAGAAAAGAATTATGTATAGTAAAGAAAGAAGTTGCCATGCTCCAATAAATGTGCCACCTATCAAGTGAATTATGTTATTTGGCTAGAATATTTGAAATAGATCGCAATGTTTTAATTTGTATGAATAAAATGAAAGTTTAGACAATAAATCACATTTACACGAAAATTTTCTTCATTAGGTAAAAAACTTGTTTTCGATGAAAGTAACATAGAAAATGATCCTAAATGTAAATCATACATGGTGACCATTATCAAATACTTCATGTTAATTAAATAGAAATTTTAAAATGGGGCAAGCTCTTCTAATCACTAGGAACAAATATTGGATGTTTACATTCCACTTGTTTCAAAGTATATTACTGGATCACCAATTTGGGCCACACAAGGAACCTACTACCGAGTGGCTCATTTTATTTGGTTAGTAGTTCTGGAATTGATCAGCGTGTTCCAATCAAAGCGGAAAGATAACAAAGATTTACATTTCATTTTGTCTATATCATAACATTGACATCAAATGTGGCCATGCAAGAGGCCAATCATCAAGTGACTTGTATTGTTTGCCTAATATATTGGAAATGGGCTGTGTTCAAATTGGTGCAAGCAAACAGTAGTGGTTCATACCTCATTTTAATAAGTGAATTTAAACAAAACATGTTACATTCAATTCTTTAGATGTATATATTGTGAATTTTTATTCCTTTCTTGAATTATTTTTAAATTATATCTAATGCGAATTTAGTAACTAGTAACAAGTAACTTGTGTGTGTGTGTGTGTGTGAAATGGTTACAAGTTTATAAATGGCAATCCATATTGATTTAATTGAATTTAAATTTTGACTTTTTTTTGTGTGAAATGGATATGGGATGGGTACCAAGTATATAGGTGGTAACCAATTCCTTGACATCTTCCCTAATCCCTAATGTTCTATATTATTTAGTAGTTGCTTTTTAAAAATCTACTAAAAGACTTTTAGGATTCATTGCTAAGTTTCTCTAAACTTTTTTTTTTTTTGATAAAAGAGAAGTATATCATATTTAATTATTTATTATTTTTACTCAAAGTGAGCTCTTTTTTTTTTTTTTGAAAGAAATCTATGTGTCATCTTTATAATCTTAATCATTAAAATTAAATTATGCACATAAAATAGAGTTTGCAACTCAAAATGTTTCCAAGATCACTATACATTGGACCTCCCATTATTTAATTCCAATTCTAATAATTACTCTTGCATTTATGTAAATCTTGCAAATCAGTTTAATATGTGAGCTTGAATTATATTTTTCTAAGTCGTGAACAATAAAAAAAATATTTTTTGGTTATTTAATTCCATAGCTAAACATTATGTTTAATTAACTTCTATTTCTTACACCTATTATAGTATTGCCTTGGCCCCATTTTAAATGATCTCTACACATTACAAATGCATTTCAAAATATTTATAATTTATTTTTTGACGAGGAAAAAGATATAATCTTTTTCCCAATGCATACAAGATTAAACATTGTACTGTATATACATAAAACTAAATTACACATAAAATAATCTATTTTGTAATATATGAGATAGAGGAGTATGACAGTGCTACAAGACATTTGGTCCCAAAGATCTGGGTATTGAGCGTTTATGAGATAAAAAAATATTTTTCGTGGCATATAATCAAATATTTGTTGGAAGTCTATGTTTTGTTCTATAAAAGTGTGATTTTAGGTGTGTAATAATTAAGGGTATATTTTTTTATTAAAAAACAATTAATAGCATAGTTATGGTATAAGATGTATTTCAATTATGGAAAAGTTGATTGTATGTAAAGGTGTGTTAATGGAGTTGGTTGAATAGTTTTGAAGCTCCTTAACAAACCCTATGAAAAAATGTGGCATTTAACATCAGCAATATAATTCGCAGCAAAATTATAGAATCAGTATGTGCCTAAATTTAATGTATCAATCACCTTCCAGAGAGGATATCACCCTGGCCCCCACAACGCCTAGGCGAACCATGTTTGCTCACTGATTTTACTGCATAACTCAACAATGATTAAATCAAAACAACTACATGGTTTCAACAGACTAAAAGAAAATGGATAAAAAGAAAGCAGCAGCAAACTAGCCATAGGGGAGCCTAGGCTTTAATTTAATTTGGAGAGTGATTTAAGAACCTAGGAACATGTCAATCACATGCCATATTAAAAGAAAAATTAGAAAGTCCAATCTGATCCAAAGGGACCATGAAATATAGTCATGACATGGCTTTGGAATAATCTTTCCTGAAGATCACAGATTCAAATTTGATCAACTAGAGTTGAGCATTTAACAGTAGAAATTTACGCCAATGGACTCGATGGATCATATAAAATATGTGAGCTAATGACTTGGAGTGTTTGGTATTGTGGTGTAGGGTGTTTTTTAAGTGTTTTTCAATTGAAAATGCATCAAAATGATTTTTTCCGATTTGTTTTTAAATTTTAGACATCAGCATATCAAAACCTTTCAAAAACACCTAAAAAGCATCAATTTAATGCTTTTTTAAGCGAAAAGCAATTTGAAAAACAGGTTTGAACGCCAAAACAAACACTCACTTGCTACTAGCACCACAATCATTAACAGATGTTATTCTCAAGAGGATTGCAGGCATCATTCCAATTTTTTCATAAGTGGGATGCACTAATGCACTCTCCCAAAGAGTACCCTAATTTCTCAACTCAAACCTTATAACAAACCAAAAGCTATTTGAGCACGTAAAATGGCAGATCAACATTTTGATATTTGAAAGGGATAAAAATAACATGCAAAACATTATTACTTAGCACTAATAAATTAGTCATTGCATACCTATCTCACCATCGCTGATTAGGTCACATTTTCCTTTCCGTAAGATGGTGACTCCGCCAATCCTAACCAATAAATATTCTTTGCATTAAAGAAGCTCCATAATGCTAAAGTATATCCATATCACTGGTAAGACTTTAAACCAAACCAATACATGAAATTTACAATATGCATATAGCGGATTTGGACATGGCCAACAAATTCCAGCACAATCTAGAATTGAAAGTTATAAAGCTGCCAAAGGAAGAAGTGGGAATGTAGATTGTTTCAACAACAAGCCATCATTGCATCTGTATAAATGTGCTGTGAAATCACAGTAAACCAGATTTATCTTCATGAAGCTAGCTTTCATAAATGATTATATGGGTGACAAAAATAAAAGTTAATAATTCAACCATCTGCCAATCAAATAATCAATTTCACTGACCAATTCATTAAGAAATAGTAATATAATGGATGCTGCCTAAGGTCGCGTGCTTGAGAAAATATCGATCATCAATTTGAAGAAATTACAGGAAAGCTTACTGTTTGGCAAGAGACATTAATTGCCCATGAGCATCTTGATCATTTACTTCACAATTTAGGACTTTCTGAACCAGGCGCTTATATTCATTCACGTTTGGGGTGAGGATAGCTAAGGGATAGCCACTGACAAGTCCTAGATTGTTTGTTACAAGAAAGAGCCCATCCTGGACAATATTCATTTTATCAGGTCAAAATGGTAGAGGTAACTACCTCACTGTAAATAGTTCAGAAAAACAGGGCGACCAAGAAAATATCTTAATTAGATAAAATACCCCATCTATGATAATTGGAACATTTGATTGTCTTGCCTGCTTTATAATTTCACTCACGCAATCCTGTTAGTAGCATTAGAGTATAAGAATGTTGAAGAAATACAAACAAAAAAATAAATAAATCAAAGCAGCAATGATGATGAGGTAGAACTTAAAATGGCAGGATGCCTATGGGTGAATGTGCCATGAGGGAATCTCAAAGAACATAGATGCAGATGGAATAGCTGAAATTGAATGACATTATAAAACATAGGAAGGCAGGAAATGTTCATTTTCAAATCAAAGATCATGGAGATAAGCTATCAATCAGAACCTAAGGGACTCGTGCGATATGTAGTTGATATGCACATATGATGCCACAGAATTCCATAAGAAAACATCAAATAAATTATTCTCATGAGATGAAAGCATCATTTGCATTGATCTACAAAGCTTTCATACAGCCATTCCAATGCACTCCCAAAGCCAGAAGAAATGCAATTTAAAAATGTACCCTTATAAACCAAATTGAAACTTTTCAAGAAAAAAAATCAAACCAGAAGAAATGGGTCCCTTCCAAGGCCAGGGCCAACAACAAGACAGTCAAATCTCTCCATCCATTTATCAACCTCAGCAACAACCCTTCTTGATATGTGATCTTTATCCCTATCCCTACAAAAGCATTGATTCCTCCACAACAATAAGCATTCTGCTCAGCAACGACATTTCTGATTTATCTAAAGGAAAAAGCAACCCACAATAAAGAAACAAAACAAAAGGAAGGTTAAAAAAAAATAATACCCAACACTATAAGATTCTTCCAAAACAGGATGCACAATCAACTCAGGACTGTAGCTTTTGATAACTGGAGCAGCATCCTTAGTACAAAATACATGGGACAAATCTGCACCCTGCAAAGAAAAGAAACAATAAAAAACAATCTAAAGGATCGAACTTTTTAAGATAAGTTGAAAGATAACATTGTCAAGCAAAATGCATAATGCACAAAAAAAAGGGGGGGGGGGGGGGGGTTTACAATTTTTAAAGCAGAAATAGCAGCAAAATAAGGAGCCCCAGTGTACTCCCTACACCCACCAATAACAGCAACCTTCCCTGAAAATAAAACACAAAAAACAACTAAAAATAGGAAAACAAAGTGACTACCAGACATGAACAAAAGAAATTACTAAAGAAAAAGCCTTTTTGTATGAGCTTTACCTGCTTGGCCTTTATGTCTATTTGGGTCAAAAACAGGAGTGATAGCCCTCAAAATGTTATCAGAATCAGCCTCAAATTTTGAGCCTTGCATTCTGTTTTCACCTCTAACTCCAAGAACCCTTATCAAGAATTGTTGTCTTCTCAAGACAGCCAAAGGAGGTGCTAATTTGTGATTTCTTGCACTGTTTAATACAGTTAAGTAATTCATGCCATGCTTAACTATCATCACCAACTTCACCACACACCACTCTATTTACATGAACCTTGAAACAAATTTCATCAAAATAAATTATAATAATAAGAAGAAAATATATTTATCAACAAAATCATTAAAAACATTTACCCGTGAGAAATCAATGCATTGAAGAGATTTAAATTTGTCCAGAAACCAAAGATAGCCCACTCACCGGATTTGATCAGAGCTGAATTTTGATGGTTTTGTTTTTTTCTATGTGAGCATTGAACGGGTGAGGGGGGCTCTTATTCTTTCGGCTAAAAATCACCGGAGGTCTCTATATTCTATGAATTTGGACAAATTAGCTCCTATACAATTGGTTTGATCAAATGCGCCCTTTTACTTTTGATTTTGGGGTATATTTTAAGAATCCTTTGGTCCATCACAGTTGACCATCAATTTGAGGCCTTTTTAATTGTTATAAATGTTCAACTCTCTGACACAATTTGAGCTTAAAAATTGAGAAAAATAAACATAAATGTTTAAAAGGATAAGATTTCTTTTAAAAAAAACCATTCTTTCTTGATCCTCTAATATATTTTTTAAGAAAAATAAAAGAATAAAAAATTGATTTTTCTAGTTTTTTCTTGAAGATGGAGAATGGAGAGGTTGATTGAAAGCATGTGATCAGAAACAATTGAATTATCATTTAGTAAAATTAATTCTCAAGTTCACGCTGTGATTAGCTTGTTGTCTAGCAACTTAGCCTTCTATCCAAATTAATTTTCAAACTAGCATGTTTGGTTTTATATAAGTTTTCATGGTTATGATTTTAAAAATATATAGTTTTAAAAAATATATATCTGATTAAAATTTAAATAAAACAGATTTTTATATATAAAATAAATAAAAAGTATATTTACATAAATTAAATGTAAATTATCTTAGCTTTTACTGTGTGTTTGGTATTTAAATAAAACAAATTTGGTATTGTAATAACTCTTAATTTTTTTCATATAGTAAAAAAAAATTGATGAAACTTTTTTTATATTATATAAATTTTTGGTGATGATATATTTTTTTATTTAAGTTTGAGTTGAATTTTCTTATTAAAATATGTTTATTTTTGCATTTCAAAAATGCTTTCAAACAAATTTCAAAATTTTTAACTTTTTTCTTTGTCCCATCAATATATTTTTTCCTTAAAAATTTCAAAATTATAATAAAATAAATTTTTATATATAAAATAAATATAAAGTAAATTATCTTAGCTTTTACGTATTTGTTTGATATTGTGATAATTTTTACGATTATAATTTTAAAAAATTACATGTATTATTAAAACTATTATGAGATATATTTTTGTTTGTAAATTAAAAGAAAAGCAAGTTACTTTAACTTCTACAAAATTAGAATTTTATATATATATATATATATATATATATATTAAGATAATAAAAGTTAGTGGACTAACCAATCAATTTGTTTTTTACATGGTTAGATAAAAAATAGAATTAACAGTATAAAAAAATAACAAAAAGTTAATCCGTGGGCACAAGCTCGGACAGCAGTAGTTTGGGAAAAGTCAAAACTGAAAAGCTGTGTACTTTCGTAAGGGACGACGTCGTTATAAAAGCTAAAGAAAGTGGGTCTTTTCTAGGTTAGGTTTTGGGGGCAGACTGAGGGAAGGAAGAGTGGTGAGAGGAGAGAAGAGAAGAAAGGCGAGAGGTCAAGGGTAAAGAGAGCATGAAAGCAGAGAAGAAGCTGAATGCCATAAGGTCAGGTATAGTGGTGATAGGTGCTTTAGCGTTTGGCTATCTCACTCTGCAGATTGGTTTCAAGCCCTTTCTCCTTAAGGCCCAACAACACGAAGAGCAACAACATCAGTCTCTCCACAGTCAAGAAACCTCAATCAACGACCAACAACAACAACAACAATAATAATCCCAGGTTAGCTCGATAATCCCATTTCCATTTAATGTTTATTTGATCAAGTTAATGCCACTTCGGGTATTAATTTGCTCATTTGGGTTTCACTGCTTTGATGTACAGTAGCATTTGATTTTTTTAAGGTATTTTTCGATAGTTTTGATTAGGTGTTTTCTGATGGTTTTAGTATGATGATGTCAATACCATCGAAAATCACCTTAAAAAACAATTGATAATTTTTAGAATTTTTTATGGTTTTGTTATAAGAATGTCAAAACCATTCAAAAACATCTAAAACGAACAAAAAAAATTGAAAATGAATTTTCAATTGCATTATTAAGCACATACTTAATCAGTTTGAGTTTGCCTTTTTGTTAATAATTTAGTGAGCTTAAATTAGCATTTGATAAAGAAAACGGATGTTTTGTGAATAGGGTTGTGTTCATAATTTCATGTTGACAAAGGTTTTGTTGAGTTGTTTCGATAATAAAATATTTTCTTATAATAAAGTTGTTGTAGATGGAGGGAGAAGAAAATAGGGAAGACAGTGATGAAGAGAACCGGTGGGATGCTTAGGGTCGAAGGCGAAGAATGGCCGTGGCTCAAGTTATTTGCCATGTAGCATATGCCATCTGTGTATACCATGAGCATTGTAATAAAGAATGCAGTGAGTCTGCAACATCGGTTGAAAGCAGAAAACGGAAGGGACTTGAATGGGAGAGACAATTTGAGGGCATCAGGAAAGCAATTAATGATGTTGCAGAGGCAATCAGGGAGGGAAATGATGTTATTGAGAAAACTGTCGAATGTGTTCATTCGGAGGAATAAGTGTTTGCAGAACTAGTGAGGGTAGGAGTTGAGCAGCCCTTACTGTATGCAGCCTTCAATTTCCTTGTCAATGATGGTGCAAGGGTGAAGACATTTTTAGGTTAGGCTGCTGATGAGCGCAAGGAATTTTTGCTTCGGATGATGCATGGCCCCAGGGATTCTTGATGGATTCCTATTTGTGGTATGTGCAACTGCTTTCTGCTTTCCTTGGATGTTTGGTTTGCATAATGGTTTGGGAAAACCTAGATGATTCTTTACGATCGAAATCTTCAGACCCTAGCCCTTTTTATTTTTTTGGATTGATAGCTTGTAAAATTTGGGATTCATTGTTCATGTCATGGCTGCTTGGGTCAGGATCGGATGTTGGGGGGTTATCCTGTTGGAATGAAAGACTCTGAAAGGCTTATCAAATGAATTGCTCGTATAAAGCATAGTTATACTTAGATTGTGTGCTTGCTGGGTCAACTCGTGGACCTATGTCTATCTCAAAACAACATTTTAATTTTAAAAAATTGAAACAATGTTGTTTAGGAAAAAAAACTTGGATTTGACATAGACGAATCTCATATAGGTTTGACTAGGATAACTAGGTTGCGAGGTAATTAGTAAAGTCACTTAGTTTTGATTAAGTTAATTTTCAAAATGGTTTGAAAGGAAATTAGATCCAGCCCAGGTTTCAATTGGAGATCACTAGATGTATTGGGTTAAATAACTTAACTTTGAGTATGATACAAATAAGTAATAAAAAAGTTAGTGTAGATTTAGTTCCCATTAGATTATTATATTGTGGATTGGGTTAAATATTTTTTGATCATGAAAAATATTCAAATATTGCTAAAGGGTTAATCTGGTGTAACCTGGTCGACTTTGTGAGTCCAAAAACAATTCATACAACCTGTAAAAATATATTTTGTTCGAATGAAAGACTCTGAAAGGCTTATCAAATGAATTGCTCAAGCAAGAGTTTGCTGAGTCAACTTGTGAATTGGTAGGTCAACCCAAGTCTATCATAAAATGATATTATTTTAATTAAAAAAAATTAAAATGATGTTGTATAGGAAAAAAAAAACTTGGATTTGACAT
>Ga0325411_1005997_pt1 | contig 13383 bp, 11 predicted proteins | sample PopdelMetagenome_13_FD_206181 | JGI IMG/M metagenome (GOLD analysis project Ga0325411, IMG submission 206181) | Populus deltoides microbial communities from Bellville, Georgia, United States - Xylem-PdIQD-R4 | ecosystem: Host-associated > Plants > Phyllosphere > Stem > Wood/Secondary xylem... | reverse complement strand
GCATGCGAAATCGTCAAGTCCTTACTATTTCAACAAGGAAGAGGAAGCCTCTTCGAATAACTATTTAAACACCTATTCAAACCCACGATTGACTTTCAGAAACAAACATCTTCTTTTGAAGTAAAAGTCATTGCTTTGTTTTCTGGAATAAATAATACAACCAGCTTATACTCTTTGCTTAACCGGGTAATATGGGTCATCAAACCATGTTGACTAGGATAAAAATGAGTTTCTTGCCAGGTCAAAACCATAATTTTTTATTAAAATCATGTTCATAGAGTAATACAGGTTAAATCATATCAATAAAGTAAAAAATAAATTTCAGCTTATTTTGGATCAAATCGTTATTTTCTATTAATTTTTAGTCTAGTAGATTGATATCGATAGAAATTTTTTTTTTGATGTTTGAAATTAATGTTTTGGTAATTAAAAATTTATTTTAATAAAACAAAAATTAATAATCAAAAATTTGTTCAGTAGCTTAATAATTTTCAGGTGTGTTGAAACTTGGAGGAGCACGCTGAGAGTTGTTTGCTGTTTGCAAATGTGTGGTTGTTGCTGATGATTTCTTCATAAATCTCGTCTCTTAAAGTCAACTCACTTCTTGGCTCTTGCAACTGTCCTGTAAACTGCTCCTGAACAATGTCATCTTTCATGGCCACGGTTTATAACTCCTCTGAAGAATTTGAAAGACCTGTTCAACATGTATATTTTGAGATTGCTAAGATGGAAACTGCTCTGAATTTTCATTAATTCTAGATTGTTGACACTTCTGTGACTATATATTCTAGACTCTGACTTGCTTATTGATGCCTGCCTTTGTTGACAAATTCTAAAATACGGGAAGCTTTTTCTGGATTGTTTTCTGTGTGTAACAGAACCAAAATATTGTCGAGGGATCGATTTAACCATATCTTACGAGAAGAGGGACGAAAATTGATTTTTTCCACCCTATCCTGGGCTCTCATCTATTAAGCCCAAATCATAGTACGTAGTAGGTATGTATTTTAAGCTTTTTGCCGGGCTTTCATATCAACAAAAATGTGATCAACGAGAGCAAGATCATATGAGAGATTGGGATTAGATAAACAAAGATGAAACTGCTCGGGGGGAGGTTGATATTAATAAAAACTCACAACTAAAGATTTTTTTAATATAACACATCTCTCTTGAAGATAAAGAGTGCATTTACAAGTTTGTTTTTTTTTTTAATTTTTTTTAAATTTGAAAAAAATATTAAATTGATGTTTTTTAATAATTTTAATATGTTTATATAAAAAACAAATAAAAAAATCTAAGAAAAATTATTATTTTAATATATTTTTTATAAAAAACTTTTAAAAAACATTATTTTATCCCATACACATAAATAATAATAATAATAATAAAAAACACAACTAGAAGAAAGGACACCAAACTATTATAGATAAAAACCCACTAAAAACAAAATCAAAGACTCTCATGACAACATCCAAGCATTCCAGAACCAACAGCACCTGCATCATCTCACATAAACAACTCCACCGTCACCCCTCACCTTCACCTCAATCATTAATACACAAACATTTATTAAATCTCATGCATTGTATATGTTGAAGATTTATCTTCTTTTTCTTCTTTGTAGTGTTTTGAGAGATTTTTTTAAAAGCTTCTATGAAGTTAATTATCTTAATTATTGATAGATTTAAATAAAATAAACTCAAAAAATTCTTAAAATAGAGCCAAAGAAATCTTCTAAAAAATAAAAAAGGCTAAAAAAACTCTCAAGAAACATGGACTTGAACATGGTAACCTTAGCCCAACTCCCAAGAAGCATGGACACATGGACTCTCAGTGCATGGACGCCATGCAATGCATTGAGCATTTCCCAATGCATGTACACCCAATACACCCCATTAGGCGTAAGCATAACACAAAAGGTGTTGGGCATGCACCCTAGTGCCCTCATGGGCTCGGGCAGTCATGCCCTAACCCAGCATGTTTAGGTCTCAATAGTGCGCCCAGACCCACTTTCATCTCTAATAGGCTTGGGCAACTTACCCGAACTCAACACTCGCCATAGAATTTTTCCCAAACCCCATGCGGGTACTTCAGTTTTTTATACTGATCCAATACATATTATTTTGAGTAGAATACAACTCAAAATGTCACAAGGATAAAATTACACTTCGACCTCTTCTCTCCACAAAAGAATAAGATTCATGAGTTATAAATACATCATGAATCCTTCAAGTCAAAGATTCATAATCTATTTATTCTCAATATTTTTAGCATACTTATTTTTAGAGTCTATCTCTCTAAAATATCATTGCACTTTCTTTCTCTATAAAGTTATTGATTTTATCATTAGAGAGTCCCTACGTCCATTAAATGTGACCTTTTGTAGGTAGCAGTTATCAATCACCTGGCTTACTAGGCACCACCTACTACTTCCACATTTACCAGTCACTTGCCTTACTAGGTATCACTTGTTACCACTTATTAACCATCTAAAGCTTTTCATATCAAGTTATCAGATACCTTGATTATAAAAAATGGATCAGATTGCTTGAACTAAAAGATCAACCAATTATCCAACACATTAGCCTTATTCTTAAACATCTTTGATGTTGAGATTTATCAATTGGTGCCATCTATAGGAACTGATAAAAAAGCCATCATTTTTCAAAACTTGTTTTTGACATTTCCAAGCAATTCCATGACACAGAACCAAGACACATACGGGTCAGGACGTAAGACAAATATACTTGTTACCACGAACACTTCTACCTAGCTAGACCTTCAATAACTCATCAGTTAGGTGCAACTCCTCACTCAGATTGTATTTGTAACCCAAGATCAAATTTAGACTTTGACACCTTCAGTAACATACAACACCCTAGTGCCACAACCATTGGCCGCACCAAATGCCCGTAGACGATTACACTACTTAAGAAAGACTACACATGATAGCAATCCTGAGAGTTTCTTAAGAGGTCACTTGCGCCTTTGCGATACTCATGTATAGAATCGGTACTCCAAATGTCCTCCTCATGGCTACCATAAGATGGACACTAGTTATCATAACTACCGTTCCATGTCAAAATCCTCGAGCTTCTAAGAGCCTGACAAACAAAGGACTAAGAGAAGATCTATGCATGAGCATACCCATGAGAATAACTACAACTCCTATAATTGATTAAGAGGTTGTCTCTTATCCAAATGAGTATTGAACAATTAACTTCCTAAGGACTACATTTCCATAAAAATAAGTCTAGACAACTATGATGGCATGGCCAACCCAAGAGAGCATGTACAAAACATATACGGTAACTTAGAGTTGGCTATCTAGGATAGTGACTCAATGTGCAAAATCCTCCTCATAACCTTCCGGGGGTTTGCATGTGCATTTTACAATAGTTTAAGCTCTATTGATGAGTTCAGTGACTTATATGCTAAGCTAGTGGCACACTTCAACACTAGCATATCTACCAAGAAAAGCTTCACAAAACTATTTATTGTTATCCAACAAAAGAGCAAGTCTACACGGGCATCTTTGAAAAGGTTCAATGATGAGATGTTCAAAGTGGAAGGATTGCTTTAGCCAATAACTTTAGAGGCCTTGATAAAAAAGATAAAGAAATATGCTTTCTGGAAAAAACTTTATGCCTTACTAGATAAAGTTTGTTCAAGATGAAACAAGTCATGGAAAATCAAATACATAAAAGATTACATGTTAATTCAACAAAATAAATAGTGGGAATCTTTCTAAATTAAATAGAGGGGAAGGAATAACCCTGCCTAAAATAAAAAATCCTTTTATGAAAGTGCTAAACAGTCAAATCATGTTATTCAGTTTATTCCCAAATTTGGCAGACAAAATTCACATATATTCACTATAGTCGAATTCCACAATTACAATGCTTCAAAGAACGGCTTCATTTTAATTACCTTGGGAAAAAAAGAGAATAATTCTATGAAAAACAAATCACTTTCTCCAATTTACATTATAAAGATTACTTCTTCTTATTTTAATAATAGTCGAGATTTTATTAAAAGAGAACTAGATTACCAATAAGTTAATGACAATCTAGTTGGTAAGGGAAAAGAGTTCTCACTACCAGAAAACCGATAAATACAAACGGAAATACCGAGGGAATATTTCCGTCGGTAAATTTTCGAGAGATTTTACCACCGGACATATTCCCTCAGTATATACCGTGAGAATTACGGAGGGACAAAAAAATAAAAACAAAACAAAAAAAATGATGACGTGTCAGGATTTACCAACGGAATTCCCGACGGAATAACTTCCGTCGATAAAATTTGTCGGTAAATTCGTTGGTAACCTTGTTTACACTGTTCATTATGTCAATTACAAAGGGAATCACTGACGGACAAAATCCGTCGGTATTTTCCAGAGAGCTCCAGAACTGTTCACTTTCCAATTGCACTGTTAATTGTTGTTCTTTACAGACAAAATCACAGACGGATTGAAAAGTCGTCGGTGTTATTTGGCGGTTTTCTGAAAAAATTCAATTGATTTAAAATTTTCATTTAAATATTACAGACGGAATCACCGACGGATTGAAAAATTATCGGTAATTGTTGGTGGTTTCTAAAAACTTTATACGAAATTGAAAATTTAAATTAAATATTACCGATGGAATTACCGATGGAATAATTAAAAAATATTAATACTCAATTATCCGTTGGTAAATCCGTCGCTAACGTGCCCCAATAAAAAGCCCGAATCCCTTATTTCACAAAAGACAGACTTATTTCTTCTTCTTCTTCTACTTCTTCTTCTTATTCTTCTACTTCTACTTCTTCTTCTTCTTCTTCTTCTTCACTATATATAAAAAACATCAATATCTATTTATTTCTCTTCTTTTCTCTCCTCATCTCCTTCTCTTTTTCTCCATGCTCGGGTATGTCTTCTTCTTCTTTTTTCTTTTATCCTCTTAATTTTTTTAATTAATATGCTTTACGAAATTTTTTTCTCTTCTTAGCTTCAATTGCAACTACATTAAGGTAAGATTTTTCTTCTTTTTTCATGATTTTTTTTCACTATATTTGTTTTTTATTTTATTTTTAATTGTTTTTGTTCTTAATAATTGTATAAATGTTGTTGTGAGATTTGTTTTTTCATATGAGATTAATTTTTAGTTGATTTATTTATAGGATTTTTAAATTTTTAGCAATTGCAACTTCATTTTTTTCATATGAATTTTTTTAGTTGAATTTTTTTTTCATTTTATTTATTTGTTGCAAATTTGTTTGAGTTAATTTTCTTATTTGTTTTTCAAGCATTTTGAGTATATATTATACAATGTTGATTTATGTTGATTTAATTATTTTATAATTTTATAAAATGAATTTTTTTAAAATTTTTTTAAATAATTACCGATGAAATTTCCCTCGGTAATTCCGTCGGTAAATCCGTTGCTAATAAAAAATATTATTACCGAGGGATATACTGACGAAATGAAGCGGATAATTTTTTTTTATTTCCGACAGATTTACCGACGAATAAAAAATTACAGATGAAGGAATCACCGACGGAGCATTTTTGTCGGTGATGTCGTCGGTAAATTAATTACCGACGGAATATGTGTCTTACACTGATAAAAAAATTCTATCGGTAAAACTGTTAAATCTTGTAATGTATGAACAAGGAAGAAAGAAAAATAGCAAAATAAAAGGCAAGAAAACAAGCCAACATTAATTAAACCAGAGTAGAATGTCTTCAAAACCTCTTACCAGTTCATTCCCACGGCAAATGAGATTAGAGTCCATAGGTGCTAGCTTATGAAAAATGAGATCAAAAATGGAATTCCAATCTAGCTCTTTATCTTAAAAAATGAGTTTGTTTCTAGCATTTCAAATTCCTCACAATAATACATAGGATAGTTAAGTGATTGTTCTCTGCTGAAATCTGCCATAATTTTCAGGATTCATAGGAATGAAGAAAAACATGAGATGCACATTCAATATCATTATCATAGAAAGGACATAATACTTGTTCTAGTGTAATTAAAAACATGAGATGCCATTCAATATCATTATAAAGATTGCATTAAAAACAAAAAAAGTTATATTACAAAGAAACTGAAATATATAGGCTATGGGAAAATGATTTAATTTTGAGAAAATACATTAATTAAATAAAGAAGAAGAAGAAGAAGAATACATTAATTAATTTGCTGAAAGAAATCCACTAGTCCTTATTTTCCATTTCTTGGAACGATGCAGCTTAACCCTCTTCTTCTTATCTTTTATTTTCCCATCCGAACCAATAGCAAGAACCCCTTGGTACTTGACCTTATGATGCTTGCTCTTGATACCCCAAGTTTTGTATTTAATGCTAGTAATTAACTCAACATACAATTTAGCCGTTCCATGAGAAATTTCCTTGGCAAGAGCTCTCCATACCAGTGGATTAATATCCACTGTAGGTACATGTTGATAAGCATTATTGTCTTTGCCTTGATCAAACCTTGGAATTGTATTGTTTCCCACCTTGTCTTGCTTATGTTTGAAACTCAACAAAATATCATCGTAGTAGATGCTGGACTCTTTGTCTGAATTTTTAACTTGAAGAACATAATTGAAGGTAGCCCTTGGATTCTCATCACTAACTGAAGTTGGGATGGAGAAATCGATGATGGCGAAATTTGGCTCTTTGGGACGTAAACTTAGCCAGAAACAAAGGGCAAGGAGGCCTAAGAGGCCTATAATTTGGAGAAGCCATAGGTGGAAATATTTGGTTTCACACATTATTATAACCTTTGTTGAGAGGTGGAATAAGAGATTTTGAAGTATATTAAGGGTTCATTAAAGGTAGCTTGAAATATGATTTGTTTGTGCATGAGGAAATAGTGCTTTGAGTGAGAATTAAGAAAAGTGAGAAGTTTGATGCTTTGTGCCCAAAGGTGGCAGTTTTGAGGGAATATTTATTGGAGGTTGAAGAACAGAGAATACATGCTTTGCTTTGGAAGGATATTTTAGAAGAAAAAAATGGCATGGAAGCTTCTTCTATCAAGCCTGGAATATATAAAGTATTTAGTTCATGTGTTTCTTGTTGTGTTTTAAAAGTGTTTTTAAAAAAAATTAATTTTTTTTTATTTTTTTACTTTAAATTAATATTTTTTTAGTGTTTTCATATTATTTTGATGTGTTACGTTAAAAATAATTTTTTAAAAATAAAAAAATATTATTTTGATATATTTCTAAGTAAAAAATATTTTAAAAAACAATCACAATCACACTTTCAAATAGTTTCGTAATGTGCTTTACAACCTAGAAAATAATGAAGAATTACAGAGAATTCTGAAGTGCTGTTCAAGTAGTCTATGGATGCTCAATTTCCTGCTTAGCATTATTATCTATTATTGGGTTACAACCTCAGCTTTTCTTACATCCGGCCGGATTTGGATTTGGATTTGGATTTGGACATTGGGGAGAATATTGGTGGCAGTAAAGGGTTATTTTTTTTTTTAAAGCGCTTTACAGTTTAATCCGAGTCTAGCAAAGAGGAAAAGAATCACAGCTTTCTTTTCTTTTGTAGAATTATTTAAGGTCCATTTCAAACATGGAATGAACCCTTTGTCAGGATTGTCTAACTGTTTCAAAAAGAAGAAAAAGAAGTGTCTTTTGACTGTTTTCTTGGATAATGTTTGGTTATTATCTACATAAAAAAAAATACAAATAGTTTAGTTTTTTTTGTATGTTATTTTTATTTTGAAAGTATAAAAATTAATTCTAAAATTATATTAAAAGAAAATTTATTTTATATCTCTCTAATTAAATTTATTTTTATTTTTTATATATCTATTTTTTTTCTTATAATACTAACCACTTTAAAGATGCAGAAGGGAATTTATAATCTGTTTGGAAACGCGATTGAAATTATGTTTTCTAAAAATTTGAATTTTTTTTGCTTAAAATTATTTTTTTTTGTGTTTTCAAATTGTTTTGATGTGTTGATGTAAAAATAATTTTAAAAAAATAAAAAAAATATTTTAATATATTTCTAAATAAAAAATACTTTAAACCATAACCGCTACTATATTTTCAAATACAACTTCACGGTGAAAAGTACTGAATTTTGATGTAATTTTGTTATCAAGCTAGTTCTCTTCAAAAATAAATGGAGATGGCTTTATTTTAATTCAGATATTAATATTAATTGAGTTATAGTTATTTTTTAAATGTAAATCATTATTGATTGAAGAACTTAATTAATAGAAAACTTAATAAAGTAATTAATAACTTAATAAACTATTAGAAATTTGATCATTTTGAAGGAAAAATATGATGGAAATGTATGAATCACACCCTTCTATCTCTTAGGAAAAAAAAAAATCAATCTCCAAGTAAAATATATTCAAATTAAAAAGATAAAGATAACTACAAAGAAAATTACATAACTTATACTCTGACAAATCATTTACTGAAATATACAGGGCACCTCTTATTTTTATAACTTGCCAAGATGGACCCATCTGGGCTAACACCAATTTCACAATTGGAATGCATCCGATGGCGCTTACTGTCCCACGTGGACACCTTAAATCGAACCATCCCCGTTACATCTAAACGGAAAACAACTGTTCCGAGCGCACGATCATTCCTAAACTCCGACCAACGGTCACTAGTCACATTTAGGGTGGCCCCACTCAAAACCTTGTACAAAATAGTTGTATTTTTGGGCTCTTGATAAAACGAGTCAACTAAAGGTGCATACCCAATCACTTGATTTCTGTAATGAACAAAGGCTTCCACTGAATCATAGTAATACCCGATTACTTGGTTCGAGTTCCGAGCTGTGACATTGAAAATTATCTCAGCATTATCGAACCCAGTTGGCTGATCCAAACCAGGAATCAAAAAATTCCGGACGTGGATCCGAGGACGATGTGGGCGCAAACTGAGCCATGCTATGAATGCAGCAATGCCAACAATGAAAAGAAGGGTTAAGAATATGCCACATATAATCTTGGAGACCCGAGTGGTCAAACTATCACGGGCTCGATGGACGTAGTAGCTGGCGGAATGGTGGCGTTTCAGTGGCCGGGCTTCTCGTTCATGTTGAATGGGTATTTGTTGGGCGGTGGACATCTTTTATGGGCAAGAAAATGAAGGGAATTTCGAAAGAGTTTTGATGAATGGAAGTGTTTTGTGGAATTGAGTTATGTAGTGTAGCAAGGAAGGCGGGGCTTGAAGTTAAGGATTGTAGGTATTTGCATGGGGAAGAAAAGAATATATTCTTGTCATTGTTTGTTCAATTGCTTTTGCATCTAAATGGCAAAAGCATTATTGTTTTTGTAAAAGCATTCATGTTAAGTGTCTTAAACATTTGCTGGTAATAGGTGATAATTAATTTACTCGATAAAAGTACATCCCTTCTCTCAAATCATATAAAATCAACTTTTATCGTTTGATATTTAAAATTATAATAGTGGTATTAGTTTAAAGTATTTTTTATTTAAAATATATTAAATTTTTTTTTTTATTTTTTTAAAATTATTTTTGATATCAGCATGTCAAAGTAATCTGAAAATGTAAAAAATTTATTTTAAACAAAAAAAATTCAAAATTTTCACTTGAAAAGAGAGAAAATCTAAGACGAATCCGAATTACCAAGTATAAAACCCGAAATCATATAAAAAAGAGAAGAAAAGTTGTCGATATGCACCCATTCTAGGATATAAGCAACCATTAATTGTGGTTAAAGCACCTCTATTGAGTAATCCAAATGGAGTACAAAATGTGATGGCATATACTAGTCTTTGGTGTCGTACGAGAACAAGGCATAAAGGTTCCCTCCAGGGCATGGAAGGGATATGGTATATGAATAGTTATAACCTCATAGCTAGTCCTCCGACTTTTTCCATGTGAGTTGTTGCTATTTGAGTATCTCACTTTTAGATGTTTCGTACAAAATATACTAACGTTGATCAGATACTCTTTTTATGGTATTTTGACATTAGCCACTTTACCCTATCATGTTAAGAAACTTGGGAGTGAAACTCTGTTTTTTTATCTTCCCTCAGTTTTTTTTTTTAAAATTTCATCATTAAATTTCTTAATTTTATGTTTAAATTTTTTTAATAATCATTTAAATTGTTTTTGCACCAGCCAAGTTAATGTCAAATAACTAATTTAACCAAAAAAATATTAAGCTGTTAGGTAAAATTACAAAAAAAAATATTAAGCTGTTAGGTAACATCACAAGATATAATTTATATTATTTTCTAACACCTTTATCAAATAAAAACACTTTAAACTTGAAACTTATGGATATTTATATTATCATATTAAGAAATCAATTCAATCTAAAAACTTTAATGATTAAATAAGATCTCAAAATATGATTTATATTGTTATAATTTAATTTTGACATGTTAGTTTTTAATTTAATTTTACATGGAGTAAAATGTATGATTTATCAAATTATGTAAACATTATGTATTACAGTGTGTTTTTATTATTTTATTTTTATTATCAAAATAATAACAGTTATTTATTTTTTAATCAAATTAAATTTTTTTAAAAAAATAATAAATTTGTTCAAGAGATGAGATTCTTGGACTGTAAATATAAATTCTACTATTCTAGTGCATGCACTCAAGGGGAGATCATTACAAGAAAACCAGGGGGACATTAAAAAAGGAAAACCTAGGAAAGACATAAAAAAACAGGGGCGGCAAACCTTAAAGAAAAATAATCATCCTCTAAGATAAGCCGCCATCCCTGTTTTTGATAGTCTCTTCGAGAACCGGCCATAGGACCCCACACCAACCTCTCTTCTCCCTCTCCTGGCCAACGACATTCGTCTTCATTCCCAGGAACCCTCACAGGAACCAGAAGCGCCTGTCTTTTCCCAATTTTTCTGGTACCCCTGGAGAAATCAACACCCAATACTAGAAGCCGCCGCCCCCTTCATGTTCCCCACTTGTCTTCCCCGGCCTAGAAGCGCAGAGGGTGCGCCTCCCCTCACTTCTCTTGCTTCTCTCCTTCAAATCTTCTCTCACTACCCGCAAACCAGAGCATCCCCTTTTTCTCTCTACCGAACCCCAACTGAAAACCAAAATTTCACTTGGATCCGAAGAACAAAATTCTCTCTCAGATCTAATTACCCATCTCCACTCAACCGAAGAAGACCGCAGCAACAGCAACATCAGCCTCTCCATAACCCCGATTCGCCCCCCCCCCCCACAGTGACAGATCTGGACCGAAACCTACTATCACCAGCACCTTGGCCACCGGAAAAAAAAGAAGAAATTGTTTGAGAAAACGAAGGGAATAGATCTGTAAAAAGTAAAGAAATAAAATCGACTGCTTGTTGCGTTTTTCTCTTTGCAGGTCACGGTGAACGCGACCGCCGGCAGGAAAGGGAAGAGGGGAAGAAGCCAATCCAGACCCACTCGTTCCTGGTTTTTTTACGGCGGAGCGTGAAGCCACGGGCCGCCACTTTTTCCCTTGACTTAGGAGCTTCCCAGCACTGTTCCAGCAACGCTTTGGACCCCATTTCAGTATACCGTGGACATACTAAACACCTCGGCAGGTCAATTCATGACCTCAAACCATTTTTGAACAAATTGATTATAAATTGCGAATTTGGAACAAATGTGTTTGTTATTCCTGAATGATATTTGGACTATTAATCTGGTATGGTGTGCTATTGATTTTGAAATAATTTGAATATTTGCGGAATGAGGAATTTTTTTTTATATTTTGGGTCTAGGTTGATACCCATTACAAAAAATATATATAAAAAAGTTGTTATTTTTATTGGTTTATTTGTTGATAGAATCAGGAATATTTGTATTCATTAATGCTAATCAGAAATATTTATACACTAATGCTAAAATTAAAAATATTTTAGATATTCATTAACATCAGAGTTAGAGATATTGACACTAGAATTGAAAATTATTTTGATCTTCAATATTTAATGACATCAAAATCAATAACACTATATTTTTTTTTTACTATGTAATATTTACAAATATCAGAGTTAAAAATATTCGTAATTGAATATTCACTGACATCAGTCAACAATATTACAAGCAAATCATCATAGCATAAATCAATAAACTCTTAGTAATTTAAAACAAAACTAGCAATGTGGCTTACCTCAAATAAGATATTTAAGAGGTGATAATATTTTTTTTTTTTTGCATAACCAGTTTCGTATCATAAAATTTTTGTTGATGAGTTAAGATTTTTAATAATTATAATACTAAATGATCATTTCTCGAACTAGACCTTTCTTTAAAGAACAAGATGTTAAATATATGTTTTTTTTCCAACAAGAAAATTGTTTATGGTCATTGCAATATTCGAGTGTGACATATATTATTCTCTAACAGTAGATTAGATCATTCAAGATAATTTTTATACGGTTTAATAACTCGGACTAGGAAATGAGTCGAGTCAAGAAGCCTTTTTCTGTCAACTCCGTCTTTTTTTTTTCTCAATTTCATACTAAAACTTTTTTTATTAGTCAAGCTTGTTGCCTTTAAACTAATCAATTAAGTTGACTAGATCATGTTAGGATAACTTTCATACAATTTAATTTTAAATCTAAGCTAGGCAATAAGTTCAACATGAGGTTCTTTTTGTCAATTTCATTTTTTCCTCTCAATTCATTTTTAGAATTTTTTTTTTCTAGTAGGTTGGATTGCTTTTAGACAAATCAAGTTGATTGAGTTATGTTGGAACAACTCCTACACGATTTAATTTTAAACTCGAGCTATACAAAAAGTTAGATTAAAAAGTTTCAAATTTGACAAGTTAGACTGAGTTTAATAACAACGTTAAATAGTTTTTTATGCTTAGTTATTTTTTTTTACATTTAAAAAAAGTTTTAATTTGAACCACAACATAGTGTATATCTATAAACTAATTATCATATTAAATGATATCTAGGATAAGTAAATTTTTTTTTCTTATAAGTATTGAAAATTGTAAATTTAAGGTGCTAAAATAGAAAAAAAAGGTAGTTAGGTTATTACTCAAATCAATTATAAATAGGTATCGGTATTAAAAATTTAGAGATAAAAAAAGGAAAGAAAATAACTAAAACTTGGAATAGTAGTGATTTCTAATGAATCGAAACCTTCATGTTTATTTTCATCCGTAGCCAAATGCACCTTGCACCACGCATCGGATCCAATTTTCCAAAATCCCATCAAATTTCTTCCAACGTTCAACTTGAACCTCTCCAAGTGGAAATCGTAAGCTTTAACTTACAATAGCATTTAAGATGTCATGTAGGTGAACGAATTTAGATAACTAATTAATGAGCAGTCCTAAATCTCTCATAATTAGATGAGTATTTTGAAAAGCCAGTTTTAATATTAATTTTTATTACAGTAAAATTGAGAAGTTCGC
>Ga0325411_1005996_pt1 | contig 13383 bp, 9 predicted proteins | sample PopdelMetagenome_13_FD_206181 | JGI IMG/M metagenome (GOLD analysis project Ga0325411, IMG submission 206181) | Populus deltoides microbial communities from Bellville, Georgia, United States - Xylem-PdIQD-R4 | ecosystem: Host-associated > Plants > Phyllosphere > Stem > Wood/Secondary xylem... | reverse complement strand
AAAACAAAAACAAAAACAAAAAAAGTCTCTTCCAAACTGTTCAATTCACATCTCCACCTAATATTGACACGATACAGCATACAACATTTTGTGACAAAAGAAAGAGCAATGCGATGACACAGAGAACACTTGATCATTACGAATTCAACCATATCCGCACTAGAAAAATGCCCGCAGAGAGAGAACGAAAATTGAAGGCAAGCAAGGGTACAGGGGATACAACTATATGCAACACTGAAGAATGTACAAGACCACGGGTGAATTTCGTGGGCATCATCATATTTGGTCAGTTCCATGGAGGGGATGATGGTCTATAAATAAAATCTTGTGAAGATGTTGTGCCGTAGTTCAGATCAAGGTTGTGGAGTTGTTCCATGAGCTGAGAACGCCTTTCCTTGAAAAAATCCAGCCGAGTTGTTAATTCTACCAAAGCTGAAGATGCTGCTGATGGATGTCTTGGATAGTCCATCACCTGCAACTATGGTGAGTGACACAACATGGATTAAAAAAAAATATTTCTTGCATGGTATTACTGAAAAATTAGCTCTCTCAAATATGCAAATTATAGGACCACGTGACAAGTTAAGGTCTTGATAAAAGTCAACGCATCCGTGTGTTGAGCTTAACTATAGTCGTCAAAATAATTGTAAGCAAAGAGTTACCTCCACCGCTCTGGAAGTGGAGGGAGCAGAATCAATACCACAAAGCTCATCCATGGACATATTTGTTGATGCCTCGGTACTTTTTGAGTCACTAATACTTGCTGATTCCAAAAATTGATTTCGAGGAGGTTGCCTGCTGCTGCTTCCAGTTGCTAACCCCGGTCCTTTAAGATGTCTCCGATCAGTCCCCAACAAACCCTCCTGTAGCATAGCAGCCATGTCACATATTTAAGAGCACAAAACAGGTATTATTTGAAACAAAAGGTCATGCTACAAATAAATGACTTCAAGATGAATTAAACAAAGATGCACCACATTATAAAGGAAATACAATTGATACATCACCAGGCTCAAAAGACTTTCCATCAAATGCACTCTAATTTTCCCTAGAGAATGTTTACCTGCTCATCCAAAAAGTACCCTTTTTTTTTAAGGTGCTGTTCCCAAAGTTATGTGGCGTCTTACCTGTCACATATCTCCATTTGTTTCCTGTTTATTTTTATTTTCAATTTTATAAATCATTTTGGAGACAACACACTTAATGAATCAAGAGCCCTAGAAAAGGAGCTTCTCCATCTCCTTGATCAATTAATGTTCCAGACATTTATCTCAACCTTAAATGATGCCTAACTCAATGCAGGTTCATAATCAACATCATAGTAAAATGACCAGAATCTCTAACACAACATATTGGCATGATATCCTGATCAAGGGACCTAATTAGCAATAAAGCTTTGGCAAAAAATGCAGATGAACATATGAGAAGGAACAGTTCATTAGTTAATACTAGAAAGCCTTGCATTGAAATTTTCCTTCGTCATGCCATAAACTTTAGTTTAATCACTGTACTCTATTTATCTCTATCTCAAAGGCCAAAAGGTTGGAAGATTTTTTGGCAGCCAACCAGGCAGACAATCCTAAAAATGTTGAATAACAGTTAAATCATTGGTCATTTTAACTAACAATGGAGGAGTATGAGAGTATGAGTAAAAAAATTGGAAATAGGAAAGCAAACAATGATGATGATGACCACCTCATTCAACAACAAGTGAGGTGCATGGGTAGAGTGGATGAAAAATAGAAGGTATTGCAAATAAAAAAAAAGGATGGCACAATCAAACAGGCTGCAAATACCATGTTAAATAAGCACCCATTACTATAAATGCTTCAAACACATGCAACAATGTGCATCAAGACCAATAAACTTAGCTTGCAGCAAGGAATACAAGATTACGATGAGTTGGAGTGATTCATGTATCTCCTTTCTCAAGCTCATAAAATATGCTTTTTTTTTCCTTCTTTTTTTTTTGAAAATCTCATATATGCCAGTCAACTGTAAACAGAGCTCCACAATACCTCAGTTCTTTGTTTCCTCTCATGATTAACAAAAGCAAGGGTTGTATCAAAATCTTGCTGCAAAAATCTCCTGCAGAAGTCAAACACAATAAAGGAAATATGATAAGAATTTGATAGCAGTGAAACAACCTATCTCATCTTGGTCACTGCCACATACACCACTAGGTGAAACAATGCATCTCTATTCCTTGATAATGACAACATTGTTGTTCTGTTTAACGATCATTGTTAACTCAAGGAAAAGTCACATGCAACTAATTGTAATTATTGCCACCTTAGGTGGAGAAATTATAAAGATGATATGACTTTGCAGACTCACTGTTGAGGGTTATGATTTTGAACATGTTGATAACAGTCACTTGCATCCGAGAGTGAACCATAATGATGCTGTCTTTGCTGATTAAGTTGATGGTGAAGTTCTGCAACTTTTTGCTTCAACCTGGTCACATCCGCTTCAGCTAGAGCAATCTCCTCAAGCTCAGCCCTTGTCTTCACATCAGGTGAGTCATAAGAATGATTGTTACTCCATATTTGAAAGAAAGAACAAAGGAAAAAAAGAAAAACAAAAGAGGGGGAAAATGCAAAGCTCCTCAGGATCTACACACACTTTAGAATCCATGCCGCGAGAATTGGAAAACTGTCCAGAAGACATGCTCAAACCAACTTCCAATGCAGCTCTAAGATCTCTTTCAGCTTGCAGCTGCTCTTGCAATCTTGCAACCTATGAGGTAATTTGCATTCAGTCAACACAAACACAGTGTAGGAAAACAACACTATTAGTTTTATTCCATTGTACAGGCTGATTAAGTAAGCAAACAAAGGCAGAAGAAGACCATAAAAAAATTCAAGGGCTTGAGAGAAGATGATCACAATGCAGTTCCAGAATACTAGAAACATGCAATAAGGTATACCATCAACATGAATCTGGCACTAAGGATAGCTAAGCAAGCATAAAAAGCCTCTCTTTACTGTCAAAATTGCACAGATATTGGCTACCTGGTAGTGTTCTTCCTTATTTGTTCTGTTCTTCTATGGTGGAACTGGATTGAATTAAATTGTGTATTCCACACATGTATATTGAAGTAAAAATACCACATTCGAAGCAGGCATGGCAAAGTTTTTCCATCACCAATTTAACATTCAAAGCAAAAGGCAGCACATAGATAAAACCTGGTAAAACAATGGAAAGAGAAAGCAGCATGTAATGAGCTAAAAATAATTACATCTTGTTCAAGTGCCAAGCGACGCTCATGCAAAGCTTGCTTTCTCCTCTCTAAGCTTGCTTGTAAAATTGCATTTCCACGAGCCTTGAAAGACACAATAGTCTATCCTATCAGGAAAAACTGCCAACATTTCATAATTGAATAGAAAACATATTTAAAGAAAGTATTGAGACCTCCTTTGCAATTCTGTGCCTCAAGTCATTCTTTGCAATCTCAAGCCTCTGAATAGCAAACCTAAAAGGAATACAACTCTATATAGTTAAATAGAATAGCACACAAATATGGATCAGGTTAAACATGAAAAAGCTATTTAGTGACAGTAGATCATGCTTCAGAGAACGAATCAGAAGCTAATGCAAGAACCTATTGAACAATTACTCCAGCTCTAAAATAGAATAGCACACAAATATGGATCAGGTTAAACATGAAAAAGTTATTTAGCGACAGTTGATCATGCTTCAGAGAAAGACTCAGAAGCTAATGCAAGAACTTATTGAACAATTACTTCAGCTCTAAAATAGACCATCAACAGTAGAGTGTCTTCATGTATTGAGGCAAGGATATGATGGAAAGCAAGAGCTGCAATTCAGAGTAATTTTACCAACTTTTTTTTAAGAGAAATGGAGACAGATAATGAAAATAAAAGTATAATTAAGAAAAGCATAATCCGATGCATGTTGGTTCTGGTAAGCTCAAATTCTTTACTTAGATACCACTATATAATTTGTGATTCACATTTGTCTACCCAGTTTTAACTTAAGAGAGATGTTTTTTCAAATATATTTTTGGAAGGGAAAAGAGACCATATGATATTAAATACCAAGTTAGAAAATTATGTCACTTGAGAACTTTCAAGGAGAAATGAGGAAAATAAATGATTATAATTGAAATGAGAGAAATGTATCATGTTAGGCCCAAATGGAATTTATACCAATGACAATACCAATGCTATACTAAATTACTTGGAACACTACAAGTTAATTTTAGAGCATTGAAATACACAATATCAAGGTGGTTACATTAATTTAAACTGGCTTGGCAGCGTGGGCTGCAAAATGATAATACATAGATATGGATTTTCTGCTTTAAAATGTCAAAAAGCATTTATTGATGTTGTCAAAGGCAATGCATAAATTGAGTATCTTACTCCTCTTCTGCAGAAGAATCAACTGATTCCATTGATGGTGTCTTTCTGGCCTGCACATAGATCAATAGTATTATTGGGCTTCTAATTACACTCTAGAAATATAAACTGCACGAACTCAACTGATACAAAGATCACACTTTCTTCCTCCTCAAGAGAAAAAACCTATGCCACCCCACACCCTGATTGCTATAATATAAGGTGCGGGAACAGTTTTGGATGAGTGGGGAACCAATTTGAGGCAATTAAAAAACTCACTCCAAACATCCTTCAAGGCATCTTATACTTTCCTTCGCAATTATGTTCCACACCCGACCATTATATGCCTATAACCACATCAAGTTTACAGCATAATATATGACAAAAGTTATATTGTGTAAGCCTTTGATGTTTGTCCCTGCTTTGCATTCATTTGCCCCAATGAGTTGAACTTGCAATTCTTGACCCCTCAGAAAAAACTTAATCAGTTCCTTTATGAAACTTTAAATGCTTAATCAAAGTGCATCACTCTGAAATCCTTTCATTTACAGAACATAATGGGTGAGGATTTTACAAAAACATTCTCGCTGAAAATTTATCAGGAATTTCTTTCAAGCTGAAAAGGAGTATCATTGACAGCTACTGATTTTAGGGTTCTTGGTAGTTAATAAGTGACTGAAAAAAAATCAATAGATGATAGCTTACATTACTTCTTCCCCAGAATGTTGATCGTTTCCCATTGAGATTGGAGGCTGAAACTTTACCCGCTGACTTCTCAGCAGATGATTCCAGTCCAGATATGAGTATGGGAGACACAGGATCCGCCGAGGCTAGAATTGCACCCATTGATTGGTAAGATTCACCAATCGGTAACACACTTGAAGCATCCATCTCGCTTGTTGAATTTTCATTTCCTTTCTTTGGTTTACTTTGTTGTCCTATGAGTTGAGCATTGGAATCTCTCATTTGTACAGGATCAACAGAAATATTTGAACTCTCAGCTGGAGCATTATTGGTTCTAGGTGATCCAATATCTGAATCATCACCACCAAATGCCTGCAAGAGTAAAATTGAATATATACATTGGGCAAGATAACCATAGGTCAAAGCTGACAACAGTTTGAACAAAACAGAACAAAAAAAAAAAAAACTACACAGGATGTCAATATGAAATTTGAACAGTTTAAAATATTTGTTCCATTACTTTTACCCTCGCAGTTAGCATAACAAGGGAAATTTAAAACTAGTCATCAGATGGTTGTGTGGGTCCTAGTAGCATAAAGGAAAGATCCTTGATGACCATAAACCAATAAATTATTAGGAGATTCTCATTCATACACTTTATAGGCATAAGTAAGCCATATGCAGAATGCATAAATCTCAAATATCAATGCAAATGTAATCATCTCCACTGCAATAAAACCAACTTAAATTCAAGAAACTTCCTATGCTACAATTTTCAACTTCTTCATTGTCATTGGAATAATTAAGATACTCTGGATAGAACAGAAGATGGAATCCTTAAAAGTTTCTCCACAAAACCAAACTTCCATGAATTGTCCAATTATTTGACTCGTTAGAAAGAAGTTTCAAAACAAAAACTAAAAGGACCAATTAGGAGAGACAAGGACCATTCAAATCCCAATTATCACAACCGTGCATCCTTGGCCACCAACCCTTTGATGATATTAAGTGTGTAATGTCTAAGATGAGTTGATGCAATTTACAAACAAATCTACTGAAATGATATAGCAAAACATAACAGGGATGAAATTTAGGACACTAGTACTCATCACTCCCCACATAAAATCCAAATAAAAACACCATGCCAGTATTTGTAAATGTCAATTGGTATAACATCACCAGAAGCAGAAAAGGAAAAGAAATTATCTTTGCCAGGAAGCACAGAAAAATCCAACCCATTGACAAACAGTTAAACTGATCACAATATCCCAGCAATTTCAGGCTAGAGACATCGCCTTCCAGCACCAAGTGACGTTGCAGGAAATTTTATCTTCCTAAAGACATGATCACTACTAATATCACTAATTCAACATGAAGGAAAGGAAGAAAGAGAAGTCAGTGGCATATGCATGTGTATGTGTATATAAGAGAACCTTATAATCATAGAGATCACTGCTAGCGGAACCACTGGTTTCACTCAATTTTCCACTGAGAGCACGTTCAGGATCATTATCTGTATCTTGATCAACTTCATTTTCTGCATCATGATAACCATTGTCTTTCATGTCCATATTTTCATCATCGCTTGAATCATCACTCGCACTGTTTTCTATCTGGGAATCAGCTGAAATAGAGCACCTGTGTAGATTTTCATCCTGAAACAACATGACATGCAAAGCATTATTCTTCAGACAGGGATCAATAATTGTCAATAATCCTCATTCCATAATAATCACACACTTTTACCTATTTATGTCATTTTTTAAAAGGACCATTAAAGGTAAAAATGTACTAAATGAAATTTAGAGGAAAAAAAAGATTGTTGAAGAGTGGTGGCTTGGAACTGCATTAGACTCAAACAGATGTACCTTTTTCTAGAATGAGATATTGTCATGGAGTCAACTTGACCCATTTATTAGGCAAGTTCTATATCTTAACCAGGTAAACACTAAAGTCAGGTGTCACTCCCTATACATTACAAGCAAAGGCATCTTAAACAAGCTGAAACCAAGAATGATTGACCGTGCAAAAGAAAATTCAGCAACATTTTCAGTTTTCATAACAGCAGCACACTTTGTACCAAACACACAGAAGTCATAATACCAGGACTTAATTACCAATGTATCTTACATCAAAAATATTTTCATACTCCTCCAGAAGTGTTGTAATGATGGCTTGAGCATTATTAGCAGCATTTGCAGCAGCAAGCAGCTGAGCAGAATTATCACCGTTAACATCGAAGTCATCCTCCAGCTCACATTCCCCGGCTAATAAAGGACGTAGTAGCAAGGGTGCCATGCAAGCAGCAACAGCAGATGGATTCATTCGATTTTCATGAGCATGTGAAGAGATTGTGTGCATCATCTTCAGAATTCTGCAATAATACCCAAAACATAACTACCAGATTCACGCAAGTATAAAATGGATATATCAAAAATTATTGCTGACGGGAACCTAACAATATTTAGTCACAAAATAAGTAAATTTGCAGTCATTTGCAAACATGGAAAGATTACCTCTGTAATAAGCGCCGATTTGGTTCTGGAAATGTCTCCACTATTGCAGACCGCATTGCATTAATCCGAGCTTCCTTCCGATCAATTTCTTGTGAAATACGTGGCAAACAAACAATATCAGTATCTAATCATGCCGGTAAAGTTCTAGTCCACTATTAAGAAAGGGAGATACTTCAATACCGTACATGAACCCATATAGAAAATAACTTTTAAGAAAAGATCTGATAGACTTTTATTTTTCCATTCTGAAGACTTGTTGATTCATACACTTGACTAGTTGATTTATTTTTATGCACTCAATGATGATGATTTAATTTCATGGTGCATGAATAAAAGGAAGGTTTTAGATTGATAAGTAATACTTTTAGCTTACCTTTGATGAGATCAAAGCTAGCACTTAGCATCCTTGAATTAACCAAAACTCAAAGTAATCTAAATATGTAAGTATTTTGAGCATACATTCAACATGAACCAATTTGACCCACTTCTTTAGATTATATGGACGAAACATTTCATTATAATCAAATCTGAGCTATACATCTGCAATTAGAAGGGAAAAAAAAAAGCTCCAATTCATGAACAATGGACATGAAAGTTTTGCTATCATTTGAAGTGAAGTTTTGTTAGAATATCAATGAGAGAATGGAATGTTGGAATGGTTCCACAAAATCATTCAAGAAACAACACTGAGCAATATGCATCACTCTAGCGTATGTTCATAAAATATAAAATAAGATAAGAAGGGAGATACAGATCTGAACTTACTATAAGCCTCCAGCAATGCAGTGCAGCAAGATGCAGGAACAGGAGAGGAGGGCAGTTCCCTTAAAACATGCTGCATTTAAAAAATGTGGGATGGACATGGAATAAAGTGTATAATCTAAAAGGCAAAAGTTATATCATGAAAGCCAGAAAGTACCTTCACACAATCACCAACAACATGAGCATCCTCATCTGATTCAAACTCGGTCTTGCCTATAAATGATCAAGAAAAATTGAACAGAAGTCTCAGTTTAGAGGTTGTGCAAGCATTTTAAAAACAAATGAAAATAAAATTAAGCTGGAATCTTCATACAAGAGTTCCCCAGTTCATAAAAAACATTCAAGAAAATTGCTATCTTGAGAGGAACTCTACCTTGTTCGTATTCTTGTACTCTGTGGTCAACTTCCTCAACATCTGCAGACTGACGTAAAATTCCTTCAACTTTGGTTCCTGATGGAAAGATAAACACCATAAACAAGCAAGCACACCGCAAGTGAGGACAATAATTGACCACAAGTTACACACACGCACACATATAAAATGACGAAACGGCCAAGTGCGCCGCAAGTGAAAAATATACATAAAAAAGTATGCAGCAATTAGGAGGACTAAACAAAGAAGAAAAAATATTAAGTCCAGAAACTGCTGGCCTGCTATTTTGCACCATTTTTAACTATAATGCCACACTTCTGTGAAGCATATTATCATCAGATTGAGCATGCAAATGCTACTCGCTACTTGATATTGTAGCCACTTACATAAGTACTTGTACTGCTGAAATCAGTTTTTTTTCCTAATAAAGAAAAAGGCAAAAAATAGAGCACCAGTTTTTCTAAAACAATATGCCAGAAAGGCCCACATTTTTCATTAAAAGAAAATTGCAGATTATAGAAAAACAATTTCAGAAAAAATGGGGATTACAACTTTACCAAACTTCTCGAGAAATCGGAGAGCTTTCTCAAGGAATGATGGACCACCATCAATATCTTCGAGGGCAAGTAAAATGGGTCTTCCAACAACCATTGACTTAACAGGATGTTTATCCCTCCCTGATCAAAAATGCGATTTAAATGCAAAGCCAGCATAGGAGTTAGCACGTAACTGGCTGAAGTGAAGATCATTTCCAAATTCCAAAAGAAAAGGAAAGGGGAGAAACGAAAAGGATAGTTTTTTATGGTTGAGAAGAACAAACATTGATGGAAAGACCCTTCAACAGCTTCATTTGTGTCACTTTGGAATACCCTGTTGTGTCCAATTACAAGGGCAGCACTTGGTGCTTGTGAAAGGGCATGTTCAAGGGCTGTCTTCCACTCATACAAATCCTCTGATGTTTCAGCCTGAAATTTAGAACAGGAAAGCCAAAAATGACTTACACATCGAACACACTTGAAGAGACAAGTGACGTTGAAAGGAAAGAGAAAAATACAAGTCAAGAAAGAATCAAGCTTGAAAAAGAAAAGGTATAAATGAAGTACCTTAAGGGTGAAAGCTCGCCCATCACGTCCATCAGGAAACAAAACAGTTAACAATTTCTTGTCTTCTCTAACAACGACACTGAAAATAAGAATAACAACTATTACCAAGTCTTCAGAATACAAACTATAAACAGTATTTAGTAACCAGATGTACCTTCCAGTGTTATTCAAATCAATGCCCCCCAAAGTAAGATTTACTTCACCTCCTCTTTGTGGTAGAGCACTCTGCATGAAAATTAAAAATGAGCATTATTTTAATTAGTTCACAACCATGAAAAACTTCAAGACAGGTGGGTTAGGTAGTATAATGAACAAGAGACGACACATGTTAAAGTACCAAAAAAATTTTACCAAGAAACTGAAATTTCCATCGAATACTGCGAGCAATAAATCATCATCACCATCATATAACCAAAACGTGTAACTAGATCAAACATCATTTTATAAACCATTAACCCAATGTTTAGAGGAGTAATCTACATGTCCATCACAAAAATAGACAATCAAGCAATGATTATAAAACATATCCAAGTAAAAAAAGAACATGGGATGAATAAATCATACTAACAGGGTCATTTTTGAAAAACACCAAGGAAGTGCGTGTAAGGATAAACCACCGCTTCTTCCATGACTTCCAGCCTATTCCTGCAGAAATTCAACATTAACTTAATTGAGTAGCAACAAAAGGTTTCAATAAGCTCTAAAAACAATTCAATGAATTATAATAATTTTTACTGATGTACTTCAACCTATATTGATAAAAGAAGATGGACTTTACACAACTGATAATTAATATCTTTATCATCTGAAAAAAATGTAAAGCTGATGGGTGGGGAAAAGGTAATTGTTCGAACTGAAAATGGATTGTAGAATTTTTAGATAGCATGTAATTCTACCTAATTTGCCATGATTCTCAAAAATCCAGTTCTGAAAGTGGATGTAAAGCGTTCTGAAAATGAATGTTCATGGCACCCATTACTCAAGAAATTGGAACAGCACTTCAAATTCATGTATATATCTATTTGCATACTTCATTGAAGAAAATCACTATAGCTGAAACATAGCATTTGCACACAAGCCAAGTTTCACATAAATATTTACTTAAATCAAACAAGGAATAATAATAAAAAGTTTGAGAACCAAATCAGGACATTGAAAAATAAAACCGAAATCAGCAGGAAAAAAGTTGTTACCAACCTTTCGAAGAAATGAAAAGTGGGCCACTCTTGAAAACCTGCAAACATATGACATAGAAGATATGAATAATTCCTACCTGCCTAATAAATAGAGACAACTAGAAGGAAATAACCAATATACTTGCTGCATTGCCCAATAATATCATCAAGTGAACAGCCAAAGTATTGTACGAGCTATCAATATAACACAGATATTTAACATAATTTTGGTTTGGTAAAGCAGATATTTCCAGAAAAATCACGTAGCAATATGTTCAGTCTCTTGACCATTAAGTATTTTTGACAAGCTATATAGCAAACAACCACGAATTAGCATTCGATATATACATGGTTCACCAACTAGTTTTAGAGTCAGATGTATAACCAGAGTTTGCACTGAAAGCAGCTCTATCTTAACCTTATTGTTGTATGATATTTGATAAACTGCACAAATTGAGAACAAGAATTTGACACAGAGCAAGGACATTCCAGCAAGAAATATCCAGACGACAGGAAATCCAATTATGTTCAAGTTTCTCTCTTTAAAACTTCAAATTGCCAAGTCTCACCACTACATGTTTTAACAGGATTAAATACATATCCATCCCAAATTAACCCTCAACCACAACTACTTATCTAAAATCAAAGAATGATCCATTCTTGGGGGTGGCAGATGAACAATCAATTAGCTTCAAGACCCACATTAAGTCGGGATGATACCCTGTATCCTGTCCTTCCTACTGCATTGGTAATTGTGGATTCAGTTTCTTATGATTATGAAAAAATTAGAAAACGTGAGCACAACTCTGATAGTTTTGCATCACAGATTCCTTATCGTTTTCTGCATTTATTGCCATTACAACATGAAATATCCTAGTTTTTATCTCCTTATCTCCGATATTCCTCGTCACCACAAAAAGAAACACGTTAAGAAGCAAATGCACTTCAAAATTCTATTACCAAAAAAAAGCCAATGAACCTCTCTATCCCCACCAAAACATATATATTCGAGAAAAAGAAAAGAAAATGCTTCAATTTCTCAAAAAAAAAAAAACCGTTTCGGTTATTGACTAAAACAAAGATCCAAGAAAAAACCAAATTAAATTCAACTCACATTCAAATTAAACCAAAACAAATTTAAGAAAAAAATAATAATTACGCACCGTATTGGAAGGTCCGGCTCTTGGCCGCTCGGGAGCCGCTAAAGAAGCCGACGACATTAAAACTGAAGGGAAAAAAACCACAATAATCCTTGAAAATGCTTAGCATTTCCAAATAGAATATTGTAACTTCTCCATTGAGTCAACTCGCAGTAGCCGAGTTCCGCATCGTAGGTCGGCTCCTTATGTCAAACTCGAGCGGCAGTTCAAGATCTGACTGGTTGTGAAAACTAGTTAGGGTTTTTTATTTGATAAAAAAAAAGGGCAATGAAGAATAAACAACAACAACAACAACCAGAACTACCAAGCGGCAAGCAATAACTGTAAATTTATTAGTGCTTTTATATTTATTTATCTCATTTGGTTTAAATTTTACTTTTGATGATAGTATTGGTTTTAGGTATTGGATCAGGTAGAGACTACAGAGGGGGCGTAGTGGTTGTTCAGTAATAATTTTGCAATCTGGTGTGCGTGAGCGATTGAGGGGAGGGAGTGACTTTGGCTTTGCTTTTCACTCACTTCTCTTGCTGGCTAGAGAGAGAGACAGGTTAGTGAAGGGAGTGGTGCGGGTGTGAAAATCAGGTCAGGGTCCAAATAAAATGAGACCATGTTTACCACATTTGAACTTGTATTGAAACCCCTAAGCTTATTTGTGGGTTTTTTTTTTTTTTTTTTTTTAGGGGGGGCCAGCGCGGGGGAGGAGCAGTTTTTTTCCTCGTTTTAAACTTTTTTTTTTTTTTTTCAGGAGGGAAGGGAGAAAAAACTATTTAGCAAAAGATGCCACGTGTTGTTGTTAATGTTAAGAGGTGTTTGGAAAAACATTATTTTCTAAAGTGTTTTTTTATTATAAATATGTGTAAAATAATATATCTTTTTAATTTTTAAAATATATTTTTAATGTGAAAACAATTCAAAAAATATAATTAAAAATTAAAAAATATATAATAAAACTCCAGTTAAAACGTGGGGTAATTACTCTGAGATATTAAGAAAAAAAATTCTTCTTAAATTTCTTAAATTCAGATTTTAGTGTCAAGAATTTATTTGAACAGGCCAAATTAATATAGAATTACGTCTTTATTTAAACAATTGATACAAATCAGATAGTGTTGATTGATGCATAAATTAATCCAGTGATAACCATGTTAGGTTTGATTAGTGAATCTTGGATCATACTTGTAAATGAGTTAAAAGTTGCATGTGAGTGCATTTGAGCAATGTAGAGAAGTTTGTTGTTAATGAATAC
>Ga0325411_1005995_pt1 | contig 13384 bp, 4 predicted proteins | sample PopdelMetagenome_13_FD_206181 | JGI IMG/M metagenome (GOLD analysis project Ga0325411, IMG submission 206181) | Populus deltoides microbial communities from Bellville, Georgia, United States - Xylem-PdIQD-R4 | ecosystem: Host-associated > Plants > Phyllosphere > Stem > Wood/Secondary xylem... | reverse complement strand
ACTCGACACAATGATGGTCATGTTAACATAATTTTTGCTAGACATTCAACTAGCTCCAAGACTAAATCAAGTCATGATTTTGATGAAGATAATAAGTCTAGAGAGAGTGTTTAATGTCTTATCTAGAAATCAATCTTATAGAGAATAGAACATAATTTCTTTAACCTAAAATATTAATCTCAAAGGAATAAATAATTCAACCCTTATACCTTTACCAAACATGTCTTCTATAGCCTCTTAGATTGCCTTCCGAGAAGAAGGAAAAAAAAAACTATAAATAGGGAATTCAACATGCTCTTAAAAGATTTTATTCTTAATGAAAAAACTTCAAGAAAATATTTGTAATCATGGAAAAATATTGGAAAAAAAATGGTTCTTCCAAAAATTTCTAAAACTAAAATTGAAATTCAAGAACAGTATTATAAATTTATGAAAACTCATATATTTCATATAATATTTTTTTGAATGGTTTGAGTTTTGTGCTTTAGAAAATAATATAGACTGTTTTTTTAAAAAAAAAATACAAAATCTTTACAAAAACCTGAAAATAAAAAACTAGTACAAGTTCTAAGATAGAAGATATACATCCTCCTTCTATTGAAATTAAGATTTCTTTTAAATGAACTTCTTTAATTAAAAATACTTTTCAAATAAAAAGAGAACATAAGGATGTTAAGTCTAGTGATCTTAGAAAGATTTTTTAGCAAAATAATTATACTAATAAATTACTTTAGCCTTTTGGTGACCAATTAACCAATATAGAAAATTTTTTGAATCATTCAGAGACAATCATTTATGAAACTCCATTTGTTTCAAGATCTATTTTCAACTCTTATAAGATTTTATTAGAACTCTCTAAAAAAATAGAGAATCATCTTTCTTAATTGAGATCTCATGTTGCTTCTAATTCTCTACTCATTTTAGTAAAAAATAGATATTACATGTTTATCTTCTGATGAAGATGAGATTGAAATAAACAAAATCAAACAGGAGTAGTTATTTTTTCTAAAATGCATTACCAAGGCCTATAACCCTAAACATATTTCTCGAAGAAAAACTGATCATTATCCAAAACAAATACAACTCCAACTATATCTATGAATGGAACATAGATAGATTAGTTGAGTATCAAGTCATTGGTTTACTCTAGGAAATTATCATAGTATCTAATACCTACAAAACCAAGACAAGTATTTATGATAGAGATATAGTTCAATGACTTGTAGTTAGCTTTACAAATTAGTTAAAAGGATGGTGGGACAATCTGCTCCTCTAATTTGACCATGAGTCTTGTCGTGACGTGACGCGTGGAGTCGAGAACGGCGGATCTCCCTCCTGATAGTATGTGTTGAAAAGGGGGTTTAAGTATAATTATAAAGTTATAATTATAAGGTTCAAGAGTTGCCACCTAGTATTGTAGTTACTAGAAAATCTTTGGTCTGCAAGAGTCCGAGTAAAAGACTGGTTGTGTAAGGGGAAGACTTTTCACCCCAGTGCACCCTACTTAAGATAATCTGCATTGTTGTTTGATTGTTATTTTAAGTCACGTTTCTGTCCATTGATCTTTTCTAAGGTTCAAGGCAGATCTCCCTTTGTGACTCTACCTTATATATTCAGTTAAAGCCTAACTATTCTAAGGCTCAAATTTTAGCATTGCATTTATTTTCTAAATATAACTTATCCCTAACATTTCTAACAGAATAATTATTATGGTTGTTTTATATTTTGGTCAAACCCTAATGGATAATCATAAATTAGTTACGATATTTATTTTTGCATTTTTAAAACATGATAAAAATGCGATTTTATCGTTTTTGAAAATATACATGAAAAACCTTTGGGATTTGGCCGTATGCACGAAAAATAAAAAAATTAAATGAAAATTTTATTTTTAAATTTTGATTTTTTTATTTTTTGAAGTTTTGGAGGAAACTGAGTATTTTTAATATCGGATCTGTATCTTATAGTGTAAGTCTATAGCATGATATTATGCAAAATAGTTGGAAAAAAATGCGAGGAACCCATAAATATTTTTAAAATGCCCTTTGAAAAATTTGATTTTTTTTGTCTTTTTTAATTTTTTTAATATTTAAATATTATTATTAAATATATTGCGTTGAGCTGAAATAGGTCAAACTCGACTCAGTCGGGTTGGGCCTATTGTCTGCCCAACATCTTTTTTTTTTAGGCTAGACTAGATCCTGCCCAAACATCTAGGCTAGGCTGAAATAGGTCTAACCCAGCTTATAAGTTAATTATTTTGCAGAACATGAATCAATGTTCACATTCTGTATGCAACTAAAGATATTGCATGTCGTAGGGGGAAATTAAGGGAAGGAATAGGAACGCTACCTGATGTGGAAGGGATGCGACTGTTGTCACTAGTCTAACATGAGTAGGGTGGAGGCGTTGGTTGCTCATGGTAGGGTTGGAGAAAAACAACCGATGTTGTGGTGCAAGAAGAAGAAGAAACTCGCGACAGAGAGGGAGAAGCTTGCATTGGCTATCTCTATCGCCAACAAGAAATAGGTTTGCAAGGTTATTAGGTCGTCGTTAATCACAGGATAGAGGAAGTTGTGGTGGCTAAGGAAGCGGCGAAGAAAGAGGAAAACGTTAATGGCAGAAAAAAGAATGGAGAAAAGGCTAAATTTTGGCCAACTTTGATCATTGATTTCTTCCCTCTCCATGCATGGAATCTACCTCTATTTATAGGGGGTGGAAGAGGGATAATTTGTCTTTACTGGTGTCAAATCTTGACCCTTGATTTGAACCGGAAGGATCACAACCATTAGTTTAAAGTGACCATTATGAACTATCAGATATTGACAGTTAAAGCTGCCTGAGTTGGTTTCTTTGGGCCAACACCACAACCGATGTGGTATCAATAAGCAAGAAAGAACCATTATAGGGTATGGTCAAATATCAGGTCATCATGGTGGTGTATGTTTTGTCAAATTTGGTGAAGATACGAAGCATTAAATACTTTGAAAAAGTAGCTACCTGGGCAACTTTTTCGGGCCAAAGGTGGAAGAAGATGAACAGTATCACATGACGCGTCGTCTGGTATGTCTCTTTTTTTTACTGTTTAAAATGGCATTGTTTTGGATTTTTTAAGGTTTTAATTTAAGGGTTTGGTCAAAGTTCAATTTAGTCTTCTGGCTTTTAATTTCTTTCAATTGCACCCTTAATTGACCATAAACTTTTAATTTTATATAATTTTCCCCTGTAGAACTTCAATGTTAGCCTTGAATTTCAACGCCCTTTCATTTTGGTTCTTAGTCTTGGATTTATATAAATTAACCCTCAATTTACCATTAAACTTTCTAATCTCTTCAGTTTCACCCTTAATTTCAATCAATTAAGTGTTAAGAGTCCGGTGTTTTTTTCAAAATGATCATTGATAGTGAATTTTTTCAATTTAACCTTTAATTGACCCTAAACTTCAATTTTCTTGCAATTTTACCCTTGATTTGAATCAATTGACTTGATAAAAAATTAAATTGGTCTTCTAAAAATCCAATCTTCTTAATTAAGCCCGAATTGGGCTCCCAAACTTAATTTTTCACCAATTAAGTCTTTAATAAATTTAATTAGTCCTTGAGCCTAATTTTTATGCAGATTCATCTAAAAATTATTTAAGTTGACCTTAAATCCGTATTGTCTCTCCAGTTTTGGTACAAATGGGTATGATTAGGCTCTTATGTTCAAAATTTCAGCTTGATTTTTTTGTATATTTGTAATCCTCCTCAGCCTCCTATTGCCAAAAGTCAGTATTCTTTCTATTATTTTTTATTTTTTATTTTTTTATGGGGAAGAAACAAAGTTAAAATTTTGAGGAATAACCCAAAATGGGTTATGCAATACTAATTTTTAATTTGTAAGGATAGACTTTGAAGGAAATCAAATTTCAAACTACAAGGATAAACTCATTCAAGATGTTGTTGCATCTTTAATTTTGGGTATATCTAAATCCTTTATAGGTGATCCTTCATGGCTCAAAGATAAAAATCCAAAACTTTTATCAAACCTTAAATGTATAAAGATGAATGATTAAAAAGGTTTCAACCTTTTTAGAAAGAAAAAAATTTAGTTGGTCTTTCAAAATTGTTAGGAGATAAAGTCCAAAATAAACCCCAAAACCTTTTTAATGGCAAATTCCTTTCCAACAAATGACTTATAGAGAGCTCATTAACTTTATCCATAAAGAAAGCCTTGAGATTTGTAATGACATTAAGGTTCAAAAATAGGTTAAGCAATAGCAACTCTAGTTCAAAAAAGAATTAGGATATTTTTGTGCTTAATTTGATGATTATATTACTAAAGAGAGCAATTTAAGAAAAAAAATTGTTTAAACTACAAAACTAAAACTAAGTATAGATGTAAATCTAAGAAGTTAGCTGGTAAGTCCAAACTTATCCATACTACCAAAACTATAGCTAATCCAAAAACATTTAGTCGTTAAAATCCTTTTAAACCATGTATTAATTGTCATGTTAAAATAAGGATTAATGAGATAAAACTAGAGCTTTTGGTTTTTAAGGTGGAGTCTAGTTCTAGTAATGGGCATGTGGAATCTTAAGATGAAAAAAGTCTTCATCTTGATGAAGTTTATATTTCTTTTATTAAAAAAATCAATGTCTTAATTAGAGATTAGGAGTTGTTTTAAGAACTCATTGAAGAACTAGATAATCCTTATACAAAACTTTAATATCATAGTAAGTTTAATGAACAGGTTAGGCATTCCAGTTTAAACCAAGAGTTCAACCTAAACCTACCTCTTATGATCTTAAAGATATTTTTAAAAAGATTGACTACCTAAAAGAGGCAACCTTTAAAGATCTCCGACATGAAGTTAACTTTCTAAAAAAAAAAGATTTAAAATCTTAAACAAGAATAAAAAACAGTCTATGATTTAATCTTGTTTCTAGTAATAGAAAAAACCCTTGTTATTTTTTCATAAAACTAACTTGCTAACCTTAAATAAAAAGGAACTATAAGGAATAAGCTTGAAGCATGTCTCTTAGAAAAATATTTCTTGTTCCTGATAATGGAAATCCCAACCCAAAAAAGACTAATTCAAATCATTATTATTGTTCATGAGGAATTTAGACTTGACATCATTTTTTTTTTTATACTGGTGCCGATTTAAATTGCATTATGGAATAATTGATCGCTATCATAACCCAAATGTTGACCCTTAATTTTTGTATATTGTTGAAAAAAATAGAAAAATCCAAAAAATATATATGTTTTCAATAATTTTAGTTAATTTTAGTTATTTTGTTATTTTCTTCATTTTTATTTAATTTTTTGTGTCAGAAATCTTGAAAATAAAAATAAAAAAATAGAACTAGGGTTAAAAAAATAAAAAATATATATAACCAAGGTTGAAATTGGACGGATAATTGAGTATCACAAACAAAAATGAAGTTTGGGATTTTTTGGGTCATAAGTGAGGTTTTGATTGAAGAGAAATTGAAGAAAAATGATTTAATTTAACCTTAATTTGGGTAAGATTAGACTATTAAAGAGTTAATGATGAATTTGAAACATCTGACCAAATTAAAAGGTCAATTATCGACTTATTTAAATAGAAATATCAAAATTGGAAGTTAGATTGATTAAAATGGCCCATATTAGGGACCAAGAGTGAATTTGCAACAAATAGTAAATCTAGAGGTCTAAATTGTTTTAAATAGGGGTAGAATTGAAAAAGAAAAAGATGATATAAGGCCAATTCAATTACAATTAAAAAATTCAAAACCCAAGGAATGTGATGGAAATGAGGAAATGCTTGTCCTAATTTTTCAGTCCAAATCAATCCATCTATTTTAATTTAGTCTAATTGATTCAATTGAGTCCAATTAAACTGATTTAACTCAATTCAGTCTCAAGTTAATTTCATTTCAGTCCATTTATTTTCAATTGATTCAATTTAGCTCAATAATTAAATCTATCTACTATTCCATTTTTTTTCACGTGGATTAAATCATGGTTGGCTCTAATCTCTCTCAATCCTATATTTTCAACCCAAATTCAACAATCAAATTCCCAAATTGATTTCTTCAAACCAATTAATCCCCTTGATTTTTGAGAGAGCATTTGGAAACACTAGTTAACTCGTATTTTTTAAAAATTAATTTTTTTCACTAATTTTAAAAATAATTTTTTTAAAAAAAATATTATTTTAATATATTTCAACATTTAAAATATTTTAAAATACAATTATAACTACTGCTGATCGGTTCCTATAATGGTCTCTCCTTGAAAACACCAGCACAACACAAAGAAGAGGGGGAGCTCTCATCCACTATACCAAGCAGCCCCCTGCATCAACATGAAGCCTTTCGAGGAAAAAACCAGAGAAAAACAACACGAAGCCTCTCATTCACGGGGGAACCAGAGAAATAAACCAAAAATAGAAACAACCAAAAACAACCGTCACCATCAGCCCCCTGATTTCACCGAGGACCAGCCTCTTCAAACCAGTACCAACATCAGCACAATCAACGTAGAACCTCTTAAACACAGCGGAAGAAAACCAAGAACACAGCCTCTGATTCCAGGAAGGACAACACTAAGACGAACCACGGGGGATGAACAACAGCCTGGGGAATTCCATAAAAACAAATAAACCAACGTCCAACCCAATCACCCTTCATCACCTCCATTAACCGATCCTGCACTCTCGTCTTTTCACAGTCCAAAACCCAAAATATCCCCCACAATTCCAGTTAGCAAACCAAATCAAACATTCTCCAAAAACCACCGTACACTCTCATATTTCCCGGAAAAAATTGACATCTTCCCAGAATCATCCGATCACTTCTTAGCCATAAACCACCAAGCACCACCACCCAATAAACTGAAACCACCTTCCTCAACACCCCGCCTTTCTTGTAAAACCCAGTTACAATATTATGATATTAGAAAAATGTTAAGAGGTTTAACCTCACGAATCAAAAGAAGATGAAGATTTATGAATTTAAATCGTAATTCTTAAGAAAAAAAACTGAGAAGGGATATCTAATAAAAAAAATATTTAAACTAAAGAAGCATGATTATAATTATGAGTACAGAAATTAGAAACTTAGCTTTTAAGTAGGCTAGCCATTTGAGGGAGAAAAGGAGAAAATAATTGAAGCAAAAATTTATGAGAAATTCTTGCTAAAAGAACACCAAAAAAAGATAATAAAAGGGTCAAATAGGGGTTAGGAAGGACCAAGCAAGGAATTTAAAGATTATCAAGGGTTATTTAGTCAAGCGAGGCCAACTTTAAAGAAAAAGAGGAAGAGGCAAAAAAGTAATTAGAAACTTATCTTTCTTGTTCTTGTCTTCTCAATTTAGTGTGCTTAAGAAATAAGGAATCTTGATTAGCAATAATTTTGATTTTTTAAAAAAAATTAGCGTATTTTATATATGAAAATGTTATGTAAATTGTGTTTTAATGAATGAATGATTAAATGTTTTTTTTTATGATAAAATGAGGTTAATAAGCATGAAAAATCATTGGATATTGCATGAATTAAAAAAATAAACAGAAACTAAAAACTAAACTGACGTCTCACGAACTATACAAACCAGTCAACCGATAAGATTATCAAATGATCTTGTCGATTGATTGATAAAAGGAACAACGAGTTTTGCTATTATCCAAATCAGTCAATCAAACTGGTCGAGCATTTATTCAATTGTTAGGGACCCCAATAAAAGCAACAATAATCGTTCAATCGATTAGTTATGCCATTGTGATCTCGTTAATAATTCTAACCGGCAATAAACTATTATTATTGAATTTGAAACATGTAGTTCCATAATGAAATGTTTGGCCAAGATGATGATAACAGGGGTTTGATTTTTTTTTATTAAATAGTTAAATATATCATGTGGACTTATGTTAGTTGATGTTAAATGATTAAAAAATCAATTGATTCAAGAGAAGTTGAAGTTAAAACCATGCATTCTTTTAAGGAAGTTTGATCAAATATGTTAGGATAAGAGGATTAATTATGGATGAATCGAATTTAAATTGCACGAAAGATAGAATAATAATTATAAAATACCTTTAGATATAAGATCAAACTGATTAAAAATTGAAAATGAGACTTTTGAGATAAGGATTTTGAATTTAAAATAATTATGACTATGATGATATAGGAGAGGCTACATAAGCTGCTCAGTCAACGAGGACAGTCAAACGACAACAGATTCCAAATAGGAGCTTAACACCTTAGTAGCTATTAATTATTCTTTTAAAAATCAATTGTGACTATTATTTCTTGATATCAATGAGTTTTATGGAGTTATTAATGATTAACAATTGTTATGTTGATGTAAGAAATTTTAATAGAAAACAAAATAATTGGCATTTAAATAAGATGTCGAATTGATTATGTAAATTCCTAATAAATCATAAATAAGATTATTGAGAAATATGATGTGAAACCCCTAGTCTAAAAATTGGCAAATCAGTGTAATTATTAAATAAGGCGAACATAGGTACACAAAATATTAACTAATGGTAAATTGCTTAAATTTTCAAATCGGATAAAAATATCATTTAAAGGAGAAAAATTGTAAATTTGAGGAGGATGATTTATAGAAAAATAGAATGGAGTTTAAATAAATTAATACATGACCCTTTGCACGAAAAATATTGATTGTCTGTACAAACCCATATACAATCGCACTTTTTGGACTGAAAGTAGTAAAAAAAACTCCAAGGAAAGATTTATGATAATTATGAATAGAAATATTCAACGAATTAACTTGAAAACCTTGATGATTTAATTAAATCATGTAGAAGGCAAAATTCAGATTTTGGCGAAAAACAATTTCAACTATCCAATTTTATAGTATTTAGAATATCTCGCAATCTGACCATTGGATCAGGTTGATATTTTACGAGTAGTCCCCTGACATATTTTTATGCATTGGGTTAAATGTTCATATCAATTGGAGTCTAGTAAGGCCTTGCAAAAATACCAACTAACCCAGATGATCGTATTTCTTAAAAATTGTATTTGATTTCTTTATTGCGGGTGTCTAGTTTTTTTATCATATAACTAAATAAATAATTATTTCAAATTATTAAATCCAGTTGGGTCCATGAATCGTGTCGTGGGTTTGGTGAGTTAACTAAAGTTTTAGGTCGATCTAAGATGTCATTGTCTCATTATTAAAAAACATTGATGTCGTCTTGAATTTTTTTTTTAAGTTAAACCAGGTTTTTAACGGTCATTCAAGTTGTCTTTAGACTCACCAAGTTGATCGAGGCATATTGAGTCAACCCTTACACAATTTAATTTCAAACTCGCTTTAGGCAAAGAATTAAATAAGGAGTTTCTAAGGGACAAGTTTAATGCACTATCAAATAGTTCCCCACGACAACATCGAGTCTTAAATTATTCTTACTTTCTTGAGATACTCACACAAAAATTATCATAATGTTATACACACACACACTAAGAAACAAATATTATGATAAAAAGATTTCAATAAAAATAAAAATAAAAATAAGTGGGCTAAGGGGTTTTGGCTGGGAATATATATTATAGTTTTTTTGTATGTATCTTTTGGTTTCTTTTTTATTTTTATTAATTAAATGACTTAGAACAAAAAGTTAGACTTTTTTTCTTAAAATTAAAGTTATTAGTGAGAAAAGGGAGACTTATATAAGCAAATCAATTTATTTTGATGGAATTTATATTATTACTCTTCTCATAAAAAAAATAGTTTCATATATTAGTGTCATTTATGAAAAGGGAGACTTAAAATTAGTTTCTTTTGATGGAATTTATATTATTTCTCTTCTCATAAATTAGTTTCCTATAATTTGATATAAAAAAAACTTTAATTGGCTCCCCACACCATAAGATCGAATGTCTTGATTTTCATTATCTATTTCTCAATTTTACGACTTAGTCTTTAGTTAACATTAAGATCTCTCTTTAATATTTATTAGTGCATATAATCCTTAATTTATTTTATTAAATGTATGCATTAAATTTTGAGTTTATAATTAAAAAATTTCTGGCTGCTAGAAAACATGTTAGCAATGCCTACATATTATTTTTTTACATTCAAAAAAAATAATTTAGTAGACTAATTTTATGGGCTATTCTAGCATCTGTAATCTACTTGTTTTTTTGTTTTTGAATTGGCATTTAATTTATATAATATGAGAGGTATTATATATAATTATGAGAGGTAAATTGGTCATTAAGGCCAAAACAAATTTCCTTCTTTTACAGGCTATTACAAATGCAAACCCAGAAGCCATGAAAATGGCTTATAAAGCTTTCATCTTCTCCCAAAAATTTGAGAAAATCAACTATGATTGAGAGCTTTAGGTGAGATTAAGCTGATCTTTGAGAGAAGACACATTGATGGTAAGCACTTTGACAGTCGTATCTCTACTTTCCACCGTTGGTTGGGTTGCCCTTTGGGTTTGTTGTTCTGTGCTATGTGTGCTACATTCTAGCTGGAAAAATTCACAACCTCTAATGGAACATTTTGGAGAAAACACCTTTCTGCATAATCGTCGAACTTTTTCTCTTTCAACCATTGGATTAGGATGTAATTATGATAAATTGTTCTCCAGATGTTCTTTGAAGTCTAAACAACGGAGATCTGAAACAAACACTTTGGCCATAAATTGTTCTTCCTGGATAGTAGGTCTTTAATTTTTAAAGTCAATTTGATTCTCTTCCAATATAGAGATATTTAATCGTTAGATTGATATGAATATTAGGTATGTTATGCTAAACATTATGAGGTATAACTTCATCGTTGGGATTGATGACATATTGAATATGGAGAGAGTTTTGAGTAAATTTTATTTGTTGATATTATGATATTAGCATGAAATGTGTGATAATAAGGATAAATTCAAATAAAAAGTTGAAATAAATCAATGGGTATGTTGTGTTGTGGATGCCTATGAAAGATGTTAGGGAGAAATGAAAATTTTTGTTGAAATTTTGTGATAATATGTGTTCATGCACTTTGAAAGTCTAAGTGAATATATTTAAGGTAAATTTTTAGTTGAATAAATTATTTTCATAATTGAGTTAATATGGTGGGAAGTATGGGATGGAATAATTAGGTGAAATCTTATGAAATCATATATTAACTTGATGTATATGTCTGATAATCATGATATAGGATAATTGTTTGGTATGAGTATGAATTAAAAAAAATTTTGGTTGGATATGTGAATTTGAAGTGGTATGTGTGTTTGGGGGAAAATTATGAATTTGAAGTTTGAGTAAATTTGTGATATTAAATGCTTATGGTGTAATATAGAAGCTTTAAAAATTATAAAATAAGTAGACCTTTTAATGTAAATGGATACTTGGTGGTAATTTATGTCCGGAATGTGTAAGAATAATAAGGTTTTGATGATATTTAATAAAAACAAATATCTAAAAAATATTCTTAATTAATCTAAGAATTAATTAAAATAATATATCTAATAAGTTTTAAATAGAATAGTTTCATATGATTTAAATCTAAAGAAAAAAGCTAGAAACATGCAAGGTGTGCGTGCTTGTGTGGCCCTTTAAAAATCAACCTAGACATTTCAACCCTTTTTTTTTTCTTAAAATGGGTGGACGATGCATTATCCACCCAATATTTTTTTAAAAAAAATGTATAATAGATGATGCGTTATTTGTGTGCCTAGCTTTCGACCACCGGAGGAGGTGGATGAAAATTGAGTTAGGGTATTTTAGATCTAAAACACTAAATTTTAGTATAGTTTCAACTAAAATGACCTAAAAAAAACCTTTAGAACCTCAATAAACCAATAATCAACCAATAAAACCCCTAAGTCAGCTATAAAACACAATTATACTAGGAAAAAAAACCTATCTCGGCTTTGATCTATTTTTTTCAACAATATAGAAGATAAAAAAGATACGTTAATGATACTCTTTTCTTTAAGAGGAATACATTGAGATCAAATTTGAGTTTTGTTTTAATCAATGGAATCTCTCCTAAGAAGAATGTACGGAATGGTAGATAATCTATCAAATTCAAATAGTGATAAGGAGAATGATCTTTGCGATAAGGAAGATGATATTATAACATAAAGGATGACTTGGAGATAAAAATGGATTAAGTGCATGGTTGTTTTAGAAAGTCAAGTAAAGTATAAAGTATGATTGTATTGTATGGATTTTTGTATAGAAACTTTTGTGATTATTATGATAAATGTAATAAAATGAATAAAAAGATTGATTTAAATGAATTATATGGCATAACTTGGGGCTGTTTTGGGGACATCTTTGTTTGGTTCCTGGAGGGGGGTTATTATAAGAATATATGACATAAAAAAATAAAGGGACAAAATTCGCTAACAACATAAGCAATGATTATTTAAAATTGTTAAAACATATGTATATGGTGTGTTGAGTAATGTGTTCCCAGAATATATGTGACATGATTTAGAATTATTTTTAGTGTTCATGTATGAAATTATAAAATATGTATCTAATAACATGTTTGTAATATGATATAAATTGACTTGCTATTTAATGTGATATGAAAATAAATTGTGGTAGAATGATGTTCCATTGGTAAAGGTGGTGATCACGTGCTGGAATGTCACTGTCAAAAAGAGCAAGAAATATTATGGATAAAATTATAAAGTTATGTGCGGAGAATCCAATTCAAACATGAGTATACAAAGAAAAAAAACTTAATAATATTCTAATCGTGTGATGTAATGGACCATAAAGATGAGAGATAAAGTAAACCTTGAATATGTTTTTACTTAGTAGGGAGAAAATATGTTAACGACAGGGAAATGATGTGATATAATATGACAAGTTAAAAATAGTGATAATACAATTGCAATCAACTATAATAAGACAAGTTAGTTGCTAAATGACAAAGGGTATGAAGAACGAGAATTTTAAATTGTTGTGTAAAAGTCAAATCACTAAAAAATATATGATATCATTTTTGTTTGTAAATGAAAGAGTCTCTGTGATATTTCTTTTTATATTGATAAAGTTGCTTGTTAACATATGGGTAAGAAAAATTATTTATTGGATGACATGATGGGTGTATAGAAATATACCTATATAAATCCGGTGTGAAGGGCTCGAATAATAGATTTGATATAAATAGCGAAATTAAGAATTATTAAGTTGATGAGTGTGACAATGTATATGTTAATAAGAAAATGATTCGATTATCGAATTATAATTGATTTTAAATATTATATATTGACTCTCTAAGAAAGGTAAGAATTATTATAAACATCGTGTTTGTGGGTGATTCGATTCCTTATACTCTAAATTACTAAAAAAAGATACAAATGTAAGGAATAAACCGTAATAATCTTGTATCATATAAAAATGAATTAACCTAATTT
>Ga0325411_1005994_pt1 | contig 13384 bp, 9 predicted proteins | sample PopdelMetagenome_13_FD_206181 | JGI IMG/M metagenome (GOLD analysis project Ga0325411, IMG submission 206181) | Populus deltoides microbial communities from Bellville, Georgia, United States - Xylem-PdIQD-R4 | ecosystem: Host-associated > Plants > Phyllosphere > Stem > Wood/Secondary xylem... | reverse complement strand
AACCTAAGTTGTTGATTCCAAGAGTACATTTGAGAGCTTCATCTACAAATAAAATTAACATGGAATGTTAAAAACAATCAGTTGAGAAATGAAAGAGGCAATGCATGGCTAAACCAATGGAAGCTAATTAAAGCTAATGATGTCCCTAGCTAGTAAGCAATTTTTGCCGCAATGACATATGCCTCATTAGAGATATATTGAATTTGCATATTATTATTATCATATATTTTGTATTGTCGTTTAAAAAAGTAAATATTTTCCTTATATGGAGTTAAGTGTTTTTAATTTTATCATGTAAAATTTATATATTTTTTAAAAGATTAATACAATATACATTTAAACATCTATAAATTAATATCATTGAGACCATGAAATTTATTAATTAATCAAGATATTATTTAGTAAATAAATTTATACACTTATACATTATCAATTAAAAAATTTCTTTTTAAAAACATTGAACTCAATACATGCATTGTGTATTCTTATTATACAAATATTATCTAATCATCAAATTATGAATTATCATAATTCTATATATTAATTTATTTAAATAAAACAAGTTCAAGAATTAATGTAATCAATCTTATTAATTAATAAAAGTCATGTATGTATCTATTTTTGCAAATTGGATCCATACTTAATTAACATACTTATTGAATATTAAGTCAAGCAAAAAATCTATAAAAAGAATATAAAAGGGAGCCAAACAACAATATTAAAAACGAATAAGAGGTAGAATATCCATTAACTAATAGTAAAAGAGGTTGATACCAAAGGACACAAAATCACAAAAATTCAGGAAACTACACAAGGCTCTCTACAAGTGGGGTTTGTTCAATACCAAGAAATTAAACATTTTTTTAAAAAAAAAACTAAAAGAATTATTTAAAAAGTTAAAAGAAAATAAATGCACTTTTGTCCACGTCAACAACAACTATAACAAAATGCCGGGCTGCAGAATATAGAAGATTTTCCACAACAACCTGAAAAAAATCATATATGCTTAAGTAACTATTTGGCATCTGTCATCGTGATTAAACTCAATCTAGTAAATTAATCTTAAATTCCTTTTATCCGACTCTTCACTTATATTAAATTTAAAATTAACCAAAGTAAAAGTTCTTCCAGCATGACTCAAACGATGTAATTGGTTCAAAAGCAATCCATATGACCGGTAAAAAATATAATTTGGCTTCAAAAAATTTCAAGATAACATCTTTTTTGTAACATTGATACGACGATATATTAGATTGACACTGATTTTGAGGTTTAACTCTCCAAACCCACTACCTGAATAATAGACTCCTTCTGGTTTAAAAATTTTTTAAAAAAATTATTTTTTACTTAATGATGTTATAATAAAAATAGATGCTCGTAAAATTAAACATCAACCAAATATCAAGATATTTGTTTGAGATTGCAATAACAAATATCATAGAAAGCAAACCGAAACAAGACCAATTCAAAATCAATCAAATGTTAAAGGATGAAACTAAGGAAAAGCCAAAGAGGATTCAATTTAAAGAAGGAAAAAATTGAAAGGTAGAGTTTAAAAATAAAGTAACAATATAACATTATTATTAAACTTAATCAAGTGGATAACCTTGAAACCTCTTAATTCAACTTCTTGCCTGACATAGGTTTAAAATTAATTTACAAGGAAGTTGTCTGTACATAACTTAGTTGACTTGACATGTGCAAATTAAGGCAACCTAAATGACCACTAAAAGCAAGGTTTGGATTTTGAAGGAAAAAAAATCAAAACGATATCTTTTTTTTTACTATTAAGACGAAGATATACTAGATCAATTCAAGCTTTGCATCTTAACTCGTTAAATGCACAACTCAGATCATGAACTCCGCTAGATTTAAACACTATTTTTTATATAATGATACGATAACTAAAATAGACACTTACAAAATTAAACACTAAACAAATTTAGTGACGTTTGTTTAAAACTGTGATAACCATATATAAAAGAAATAAAAACAAATTATGATGACCAATTCAAAATCAATAAAATATTAAAATGAAATTGGAAGGAAAAAAATAGCAAAAATCATTCAATCAAAAGAAGAAAAATTAGAAAGAATTTATTTGTTTTTTTTTTTTAAGGGGGAGGATATGAATAGTAAAGTAGGAGGCAACCGTAACTTTTTTTTAGTATAATAAATAATTTTTAATTAAATTAAGATCTTTATCTCATACAATTAGACCAAAAAAAAAGTTTAATAAAACGGGAAGAAAATGCCTAAAGACTGATTTGTAAAAAAATGAAAGGAAATTTTAAAAAAAACACCAAATCAAGAAGCCAAAGAATATAAGGACCCGTTTAAAATACACACATATATATAAAGAGTGAAGGAGGTAGAGAAGCAGAAATTTTTTAGTATAGTAGTTTATTTCTAATTAAATTGGAAACTTTAACTCTTATAATTAGGCCAAAAAATAATTAAATAAAAAATGACTAAATTGTATATAAAAAAAACCCAAATCAAAAAGGAAAAAAAAAACTAATTTAAAAAAATTGAAGTGTTTTACTATTCAGATAAAAATGAAACATCATTATAGTATTCAACTAGATAGATGACCCGTATTATGGGTTATTTTTTTAAAAAAGAAAAAAAAAGTTTCTACATTGTTAGATTGTGAGAAAAAAAAAGTTTTAAAAAATACCTGTGTACAAGAGAGAAGAGATTTGGTTTGAGAATACATGCTAAAAATCTAAACATGAACTAAAAATAAAGTGGAATTATAAAAATTAAAATAAAAACTAAAAAAGATAAATGATTCAAGTGATTCATTATAGACTCTAAAGTAAAACACTATGTATTAACACAATATATTTACTTTTTTCCTTTCTATACACAAAATAATTGTCTTGCTAATGGGGATAAAGTTAATCTTAGAATAAAATAAATCTAAAGCTGGCTTTGGATAACATTTTCATCTTTGCAATATAGTTTTTTTGTAATATTTAGATGCTTTTATAGCTATTTAGTAATTTAAAGTATTGAAATATTAATAAATCAATAAAAAAAGCTATTATATGAGTAGCACGTGTCAACGCATGATAGTCCACCATGTTATTCACGGAACTAATAAACTAACCTAAACCCGTTCTTGCTTTACAACGAGCCACAAAGAATACTCTTTTGAATGTTAAAAGCATGAACCATATTGTTCATAAGTCGCTATTTCATAGGTGTCATCCTTAACAATTAACATTTCTTTTTTATGGCTTAGGATTTGCGTACTAAGGGCTTATTTGACGTTTTGATGTTTAAATATGAAAAAAAAATTAAAATATATTATTTTAATATATTTTAAAATAAAAAAACACTATAAAAATACAATCGTTATTATATTTTTAAACAATCATTGATAAGTTATTCAAAAATAATTGTTTTCCATACTAAAAAAAAAATATTTTGTCACACCATATACGACAGGTGACTCCAATATCAATTCACTACTTTTTAGGATTATACACAAAGTTTACTTTTGACCTAACTACAACAAACGTAGTAGCTTTCTCGTTAACATTCTCAATGATATTGCTTTGTGCATTTTTTTCCTTTAACGTGACAACAGTCCTTACAAATATTATGTCTTTGCCTTTTACAAACAAAATAAGTTTCTTTGAACTTCTTTTTGCCGACACCACTCAAATTAATTTTGGTTTTTTCCCCGCATGAAGAATGTTTAGGAATTGGGTTTGCCATTCATATCACAAAGATTACTATGTTAACAAGTATATCAAAATTATTATGATTGATGATTTCTAATTAATTTTCTATATCATATATATTCAGACCCACTCTTTAATTTTACATATAAAAAAGCTATATAATTATAATTCTTTAAGTTTTAGTTTTTGTTTGTTAGTTATGAACAAGAATACTATTCTTTTAGTTTGTTTGCGAATCTGGAAAGAATAAAGTCATCTGTCAAGCTCTGTTCACTGTGGTCCGACATTCCTCACCTCTCCCCACCTGAGCTCTCTCTCTTTCCCTCCTCCGCTCTCGGAAACCGCCGCCTCCGCCACCGCCGCCGAACCAATAAGGCTTCAAATCTCCACCAGGTGCTTCATTTTCTATCATGTTTTTCTAAAAAAAGATTCACATCTGCGTTTTTATTTATTTAATTGAAATTACTATCCAGAGAGAGAAATTCGATTTTAATAAGTAAATTAAAAAGATATATAATCGGATCGATGAAATAGCTGCTCGTGAACGCAACTCGAAGAAAGGCGCAGTCAGCCGATTCAACTATGGGTGGAGCATTTAGTATGGTCAGGGTTATTGTGTTGTCTGTTCAAAGAAAGATGTGCCTGTAAATTTGTTAAGTTGATTCTTATCAGTCTGCTCTTTAGAGTTGATGATAACATGAAATATTCATTGTTAATGCTCGTTGTTTTCTTCGTCCTTTTCCTAGACTAAAACATCCTAGACAATCTCTTTGGGATGGGTTAGTGTTTCTGGCCTTTTCATTTTCTATTTGTGCTGTGGTATTTAGTCTGCTGATATTCATTGGGGATTGAAAGGCCTCGTTTTATGAATTTGTTTTGTATTCTTCTTATTTCTTTTAAAAAAAATCCATTGCTGATATTTTGTATTTTCCTCTTTCTATTTACACTATTTGCTTTGAATGGCCGAATACCCAGGATCCTAGCACCTTGGCCTGAATGATTGTGTATATTTGTTATGCATCCATATTTGGCTGAATTCTTTAATAAAGTACATGATATTAGACGGAAGTTCTTTTTAAATCTATTCAAGTCTGAATAAACTGATATTCCATTTTCCATGTTCTTGATGTGCTTTTGCTCATCTTGTCGTTCCTGACTTTCTTTTCAAGGTCTATTCTAAGATGCAATATGATTTATTTTTTCTTTTTGGTTGGCCCACTGTCCCAAGCGGAGAACCTGTCATGGACACGGGTGATTGGAGAATTCAATTGCAGCCTGACTCACGGAAAAGAATAGTCGACAAAATGTATGTGCAAGTGCTGCAAAATAGTAATTTTTTTATTTATATGAAAGAAAAGGAGAATGACAAAGGGTTAATTAAAATCAGCAGGATTGCCCTGAGGCAACCTCAAGTATCACAAACCTCTTTTTTTCTTTTCTTTTGTTTCATCTTTTCATGTGTTTCTCACGAGAAGCTAACTTGAGGGAACATAAAGTGCTGGGAAGTAATTTTTGTTGGAATTTCTTGTGTAATCTCTTCTTTTGATGATGACCTCTTAGATGGCTGCATGAAGCTTGTTCCGCTTTTAATTTCAAGGTTAATCTATTGCTATGAGCATATATGTTTCAATTTAAAACTCGAGTTGCAACTGAACTAAATGAATGGTGTTGGATTTGGGCCTTCCATTTGTTTTAACTTCTGCAGGGTTGAAATGATAGTGATCTTAAAGTTGAAAAGCAGCAGACAAAAATCAATTAGCCACAATGGTGCATGGTTTCCTAGTTTCTCAGCATAAAGTTGAATGTTTTGTTGACCTCTCTACATCCAAAATCATATAGACAGCTACTGCTGGCACTTGCATTGGTCAATGAATACTGTAGAGTATATATTGCAGTGTGAGATAAGGTTACCTCGTTGCATTTTCATATATTGAAAGGATTTCTCTTCTTTTCTTTGTCAATTACAGCACATGCATAGAAGTTACTCAGAGTAAATGCTATTGTAATGTTTTCACAGAGACTCCACTGCTTTGCAGCTAAGTCACTAATATATGAAGCTCGTAGCTAGAATTTTTAGACAAAAGGGTGGCCAAGTAAAACTCCTATATTCTGTACCTCTAGAATAATACAGGGAAACGATGTCTATGTATTTTGATGTCTTATAATACTCGACCAACTCTTGCTTATCTCATTATTTGTTTTTACTTTTTGCTAATGATTCCACACATTTCTGATATTGGTGTGGTTTATGAGTTCAGGGTTCTTGCTCGCTGCTGCTAACTTCTCTATACTTGCCTGGTCATTAAAAATGAAACGTAATGATTTGCATGTGCAGAATGGAGACATTGAAGAGGCATCTTCTGTTTTCTGGTCAGGAGGGATTACAAGAACTAAAGAAATTTTCCATACGTTTTGAGGAAAAGATTTATATTACCGCCACCAATCAGGTATTTGCCTAATGCGAGGTTCCATAATTATGATATTCTCTTGACATGAATATACACATGCATTTATGCATGGACAAATGTGTGTGTAGTGTGCCTACACTTCCTCGCCGTTCATTTTATATGCAAGGCTGATTGGGAGTTCACATCTTTTTGTTAATTCTCTTGACAAGTGTTTTATTTAGAGTGACCAAGTTCAAGTACAAGGGAAGTGTGCAAAAAGAAAATAGTGAATCAATACATAAATAATTAAATAAAAAGAGAGGAAAAAGAAGTATATCCTCACAGAAGATGAAATGATAGAGCATATATCCATTTTCCTCCTCTTGTAACATGGATTGCTGTGAGATCTAATGTTTTGTTATTAATATCTGATTTCAGTCTGATTATCTGCGTAAAATATCTCTGGAGATGCTTTCAATGGAGATCAGGTCTCAAAATGCCATGCCCATTGCCCCCATGGATCCAGTAGGTTATAATGCAGCCGAGCATTGAATTTCTAAAGATCTTACCTTTTTTTTTCTTCTCGCATAGTTATCAAACTCTTTTACATTTTATTGCTGCATATTGCTATGTATATCGCCTTGCTGGAAAAATCTCATGATCACCTCCACGATGCTAATTCTGTAATGCATGTGAAGTGTTTCATCCTTAACTTGTTAAGGAACAAGGACTGTAATGCATGGCTATTTTATATTTTCTGATATTTGAGATGGTAGATTTTAAAGATTTTCCTGTTTAGGAGGTAAGACGTCACTTTCTTGCTTTTCTTCCGAGAGAAAGTATTTGATCCTTTTTTCGTATAAAATAATGCTGTCGTGCATTGAATTTCTAAACATCTTACCTTTTTGTTTTGTTTGTCGCATTGTTATCAAACTCTGTTACATTTTATTGTGGCATATTGCTATGTGTTTAGCATGCTTTAATCAAAAAGTTGAGTAATTGATGAATGTTAGGCAAGAATATTACAGATTGTTTTTGTTTTCTGCCTCCTCCTTTTCTTTCCCCCGCCCTGAAAATTGTCATATTATTTTTGTTTTCAGCAGCCTCTTCTTCCCCCATCCCCAAAAATTGTCAGAGGACACTTTTATGCTTTAAATCAAATCCATCCCAATTCTTTCGCTCATAACTTTATGTGTGAACTGCCGATGTTTCATTTGTCTTCCTTGTTCAGTGCCTTCTTTTTTTCTGTGACATTGTTTTCCCTTTCGCCTTTTATCTTGAACAGCATCCCATAGTATGCCCCCTGAAGTTCAGAATCAAGGGTTGTTTCTCCATTTCCTATTGTCCACTGATCAGTCTCAAGCACGTCAGCAGTTGGTATCACAGAACATGCAAAATTGTATGGCATCTAATGGAGTTCAAAGTTATGCTGGTTTACAAGCGGCACTGCCTCCTGTCTCTGTTGTAACCCAGACTATCCCCAACACTGTTGTCCAGAATCCTAACATGCAGAGTATCCCTGGTGTTTCACAGAACTCAGTGGGGAATTCAATGGGACAAGTAATGCTCAGAGACAAATGCCAGGTAATGCTCTTTTTGGTAGCTTTATGTGCCACTGCTTCCCCTTATGGCATTAGAAATGCCACTTTTATTGGAAATATTGCAATCACACATGCATTTGTAACCATACGATGCCCTACAGTGCGGTGCACCAACTGTTCACCTCTCATAATGGTTCAAGTCAGCAATGCTCTTTAGGTAGCTTTATGTGTTGCTACTGCTGCCACTTGTGGCATTAGTAATGCCACTGTTATTGAAACCATTGCAATCACACACGCATTTGTTACCACATCATACCCTCCAGTGCATTGCACCAGCTGTTCACCTCTCATTCTGGATTTATAGGGTCTGTCCGTCAGTTTGAATGATTACATAACGTTTAGATGGAGTTCCTAGTACTCCTAGTCTGAAAAGGACTTGTATTCCTCTGTAGGAAAATACTAATAGTCCTATCTAGAATAGGAAAAACCTAATGAAGCTCGCTATACTTTGGGATAATAAAATACTAAATTGAAAATAAAACTGAGACTTCAGTTTTCCATAATTTTCAGCAAGTGTGAAAATTACAGAAATACCCTTGTATATGGAAAACACACAAAAATACATGAATTCTAATCTTTTGTTGCCCGCATTGAAATTTTTGTAGCATCCCTAGATTCTACAGCACAGACTAGACATGCAAAAGGCGCTGATTGGCAAGAGGAGATCTGTCATAAGGTAATTTCTGTGATTTACTGTTCATTAGATGGAGTTCATGTATGCCATAGTCTTGCAAGATGTCAATGGAAAAAGGTCTCAAGAAAATAAGTGGGACTTATTCCATTGAATCATGACAATATCCAGTATTGTTGAATTTATAGAAAATGAGGTTGAAATTCTGAATGTCTCAAGTCATAGCTGCATGTTTGATAAGGACAATTTTTTTTTGTGCTGAGGAGACCAATATTTGCTGAGCAATTCTATAATGAAAAGTTGGTGACTGATGTTTTAAAAACTTGAGTTAAGGAATGGCTTAGAGTGCATGGAGATCATGTTAAAAGTGAAGCTGTAGAGAAGGCAATCACTCAAATTATGATGGGTGAAGAAGCAGAGGAAATGAGTAGCAGAGCAAAGTTGGTGATCTTCTTGCTCCGATTTCAATGCTTTGATTGAATAACTGAGGTGGGGCATATAATATTTTGTTTATACTTTAGTAGTGGTTTTGGCAATTTATTTTCAGACAACTCTTGAGAGTTGAAAGAGTAATCACACCCGAGTCAATAACCAATCCAAATCAGTTTCCTTCCTAATGATTCAGGAATGAGAAGTCCAGCTTATATATTTAGCCCAAATAACTAATCAAATAGAAAGGCTGAGCTTAGAAAAAGTACACTACAAATTACCAATAGCTAGACAAATAATCATCACAAACTAGGAGCGACCGTCTCCCCAGTAACAAATTCACCTTCTGAAGTTGGAGAATTTGCGAAAACTAGCCACCATAAAATAGTAGCAAGTATCTATGCAGTCTTCGATGAAGTACAACCACCTGCATCGCCAATATGGATTGATGTAGAGAACTGCTGCAATCATCATCACCACAACTGTGTAACATACACCGAAATTGATGTAGAAAAACTCCATGTCTATGAAACCATCATCTCCTTGTTCATCATTAGGCACTGGCTGGGACGGCACTGCTTCCTCACTACAACTGTTTTGCAATGGAGGTCCACACAAGAAAGGATTTCCTTCGTAACAGTTTTCATCGAAGGTCCCAAACTGATATTTTCTCTCGGGTGTCCTACCTGACAAGTTATTGTGCGCCACACTAAAAACTTCCAGTGTGGTAACTTCAGTAAGTTGTGGAGGGATGGCACCATTCAAGTTGTTGTAAGAAAGATCCAAACTCTCAATATGCTTTAGGTTTGAGAATTTTGCAGGGATAGATCCAGTGAGATTGTTGTGTGATAAGTTTAATGACAGTATCTCACTTAAGTTTCCAAATTCTGGTGGGATTGCTCCTACGAGGTTGTTATTGGAGAGATCAATACCAGACATGTAGCTGAGAACTTTCCCCTTGTAACCATAATACATATTTTTAGTTGTAAATTCTATCACTTCTTTTGTAAAGTTAGGAGAGAAAATATTTTCCAAGCTGAGCACACTATCCACTAGTGGTGGACCCATTGTTTCATAATAAGCTTCTTCTATGGAGATTGATCCAAAACCAACGTTGAGAGACACAAATGTTTTCTGGGAACTTTCCATGAAAGTAAGATTGCCCAAACAGGATGGTAGTGGACCAGAGAGCTGGTTTTGTGAAACATCCAAAATGCGTAATTGTTCTAACAAGCATAACTGAACAGGGAGCTCACCATCAAAGTGATTAGCCCTCAGAAGAAGAACACTCAATGATGAAAGATTGCCAATCCAATTTGGAATGGAGCCGGTGAAGTTGTTGTCTCGAAGATCCATCGTAACCAGGGAAGAGCTGTTATAAAAATCATATGTTAATGGACCGCTCAATCTATTTTTGGATAGATGCATATGGATTAGAGATGGTGGACTGAAACAAGATGGTATGTATCCAGTGAAGTTGTTCTCAGAAAGGTCCAAATATAAAAGTTGGTCAAGCTTACAAAAGTCTTTTGGGATCGGACCGTTAAAATGGTTTTTGGACAAATCAACTGCTGTAATTTGCGTAGAATTGACGAACCACCTTGGAAGTATGCCTGAAAGTTGATTGTTACTCAAATCCAATACACTCCACACTTTCCACCCATATAATGGAAAATCTGATAACTGACCCCAAAAGTTGTTACCACTTAGGTAGAGAAATTGTGAGGTAGAAGAATTGAACACCGAGGTCGGTATTTGCCCACTCAAATTGTTGTTTGACAGCTTGAGAAACCATATTGTTGTTAGTTGTTCTAGTTTTACTGTGGACAATTGATTGTTGGATAAATCTAAAGTTTCCAAAGAGCTAATATTTCCTAAACAAGAAGGAATACAACCTGTGAATCCATTCTTAGCCATCCTTAAGGTGTCTAGATTTGGAAAGATTAAACAAATATCTTTTGAAATTTGACCGTTCATGTTGTTGTTGGATATATCTAATTCGGTCATATTCGGATATGGGTGATCTTGCAACTGTAAAGTACCAACAAAGGAGTTGTCGCTCAGATATAGTTGCTCCAATCGTGTATTATTCTTAAGCAACCACGATGGAAACATTCCGGTGATGTTGTTGTGGGAGAGATCAAGGGCTCTTAAGTCGTATTGGTAATAGAGGAAGTCGGGAATATCTACATTGAGTGCTTCCAATGTTGGACTACTTGACAAGCGAAAAAAGACCAATTGGAACTTTGGAATCAAATTATCAAAGGTAGCAGGTTCCGTTACTAGTCTGTTGTTCTCACTGGAGAAGAACTTGAGGCTTGAGTGGTTCATAAAAAGCTTCATTGAAATGGGAACTTCAAATAGGTTATTTGATAGTGAGAGGAATTTAAGGGATATGAGGTTGGTAAAAGGACCAAATGCAATATTTCCAGTAAACTGGTTATCAGAAACATCTAATAATTGTAGAGATGACAAGTTCCCCAAACAATTTGGGAGTGAACCTCCTAAATTATTTCTAGTGAGATCTAATTGCTTCAGATTCTTCAATTCACACCAACCTGTACAATTTATCTCGAACCAGTCAAAATAGTGTTGAAATAATTTTTTATTGATGATGTAATTATAGGTGGATGGAGAGTTGTTAATTTACCTTGAGCGGGTAGGGTGCCATGGAGGTCACATCCACCAACAGACAAGACTTGAAGAGCAGGCAATGCTCCAATGTTCTGGAGAAAGTTTATTGGGAGAGAAGTACGATCTAGATGCAATTCTTCAAGGGTGCTAGAATTGAAGAAAGTCCCTGTGAAAAAGAAAGAAGAAGAGATATGATGAAAATAGTGGTGGTACAGAATAGCCATTCCATTCAATATTATTAATTAAGATTTTAAGAAACTAAACTATGATTAACCTTGACTTAAATTAGTATCCTTGAGAGAAAGGGTCTTCAGCGATGGCAATGACTGCAGGAATTCCAGCTTCCTTAAACCTATGATGTGTAGAATTGAAAACAGGCAATCAAGTAAGTAGTGAAATTAACTGTTATCTTGATTGAGTTTTTAAACCTATGATATTTTTGTAGTGAGATGATTTTTGGATAGAAACAACAAATTGCCAGAAAAATCTAGAGATTTCAAAAGGTATTGTTAAAAAATGAAGTAAATAATGGCAACATATTGCCTGATAAATTTAAAAATGATGCCAAGAGATATTCACAACTTTACCATTGACAGTCGTCGATCCTAGCAATTTATTGCTTGATATATTTAAAACCTTGAGAGAAGAAAGTCCACGCAGATGTGATAAAATGCCGTCGTTGAATATATAATTATAGCTCAGGTCAAGGTTCTCGAGTTTCCCCAAATGTGATGATATGATCTCAAAACCTGCAAGAGAGTTAATGTTTCTAAGAGTAAGTCATAATGAGCTGTTGTTCAATTGATATATGATTCTCAAATTATACATAAAAAGAATGATACATGAACGAACGCATATTTAATTATAAAAAGAATGATACACTTCAAAGATCATTCTAATTGGAAACAATTTTTAAATATCATTCTAATTTTGATTTTATTGGAAAAAAAAACAATTTATGGATATAAAGTTGTTAAAGATGGAAGCTAAGTTATGGATAGACTTACAAAACAAGCTAAGCCTAATTTTGCAAAACTAATTAATTAGTTATGATAGTTTTAAAAACTACATGAATATTATGGCAAGTTGAAATCCGTTCGTAACTTAATTCCTCTATCTATTTAGTTAGTAAGATGCTTAGTTGTCACTAATTTAGTAATTATAATCTGTTCCTAACTTAATTCCTCTGTTTTCTAGCAAGTACTTTCCCTATTTTATCCATGGCATTAAAGAATTAGAAACTTTTTCACGTTTTATTTCTCAAAGTCCAAATATTTCACCATAAAATCACCCATCACCATTCACCACAGAATATGTGGGTTTTATGTTCTTCTCTTTATTGATAAAACAGTCGAGAGTTTTTCTAATAAAAAAATTGGCTGTCGAGAGTGATTTGTATTGGATAGGTTTTTTGATAGTTTTTATTAAATAGATATAAAGTCCTCATTTTTGTTGATAAAGAAACAATATAATTAAGAGAATGTCATGTGAAGCATTTAGGTAGGTAGAAACTGTGTATTATACCTGATCCTGTCAACATATAATTATCTGATAGATCCAAAGACTTGAGGGATGAAAATCCTGTTAGAGATGGAAAAATGCTATCGTTGTAATAATTCCCTCCTAGATGAAGGTTCTCCAGCTTTTTCAACCTTGATGACAAGACCTTGAGACCTGCATGATGTTCCTCAATAGCATAGAAATGATATGAGAAGGAGAAAAGAAAAGGTTTCGAAGCTAAATAATTAAAAGGTTACCATAGAAGCTACCTCTTGATCCAGCTGTCAACTCATTGCGTGAAAGATCCAAAGACTTGAGAGTGGAAAGGTTACCATTGAAACATGACAAGATGCTTTTATCATTATTAAATCGGTTATAACTTAGGTCAAGATTGCTCAGTTTTGATGATAGGACTTCGAAGCCTGGAAGAGAATCATCAAAGCAAGATAATTGACATTAAACACCAACCAACCAACCTTCATTTATTTTATGATTATAATTAAGTGC
>Ga0325411_1005990_pt1 | contig 13388 bp, 8 predicted proteins | sample PopdelMetagenome_13_FD_206181 | JGI IMG/M metagenome (GOLD analysis project Ga0325411, IMG submission 206181) | Populus deltoides microbial communities from Bellville, Georgia, United States - Xylem-PdIQD-R4 | ecosystem: Host-associated > Plants > Phyllosphere > Stem > Wood/Secondary xylem... | reverse complement strand
TATACGGTTCATGCTAATTATACTGTTTAGTGAATAGTACATTTAGCATCCACACTGAGTGAAAAGCATGAATTCGTTGCTTGCTTTTCATTACCTGCATTCCGAACGTTAAAAACATGTGGGACCCATGAACAATAACTTACTCTTTTTTTTCATTACCAAACGGCCAAACACCATCTTAGATGTCCAAAGTATATCTTCGGGGATCTCAACACCAACAGAAGCAATAAGATAGCTCACACGAACTAGCTGGGGTAAACCACAGTTTCCATGGAGCATGAACACCTAGAATCCTCTGATTCTAATTTTACAAATCAAAAGCATCCAAGAACCGTGCAATAAATATAAAACTGAATGTGCCAGAACAACTTGTTTAGTTAAAAATAAACCATGGGAGTATGACACAATCACACTTCTAAACTTCATCAAAAGGTGCATCAAAATCCATTGTTGAATGAAGGAGGAGGAAAGAGCAAAAGACAGAAAGATATAATAAAAGAGTCGTTATTAAGGCCTGTTCAAGTCGGTTTGCAAACCACCAGATCCAACTACTGAACTTGAAAAAATCATTCAGCAGCCAAAAAAGAAATCAAACTCACCAGTGTACCATATTATGCTTTATCGCAACACTTTAGCCGCATAATCCTTACTTAAAAAGACTAATTTTTTAGACTTCCACCTCCTAAGTTGAACCTATTAAATCACCACCACCCATTATTCAGCCTATCAAGTAAAAACATCAAACAGGAATTGAACATTGGATAGAGAATAACAAAAAAAACTGACTTAACCGCACAGATGATAGACCAGATACGAGCTTGTTGTACATGATCATTCATAAAATCAGTATATACCTAGTCTTCAATAAACACCATAAATCCAAACATCAAACCAGACTGATCAAATCAACCCCAATGGCTCACTTCCCCAACTACAGCACACTACTTCAACAAAATCCAAACCAAGAAATTGCAAAAAAACCTATCAGCATATCTAAAAATTTACATGTGTAAAGGGTAAGGGTAAGGGCTAGCAAAAATGATCTCCAAAATTTTCCATTGCATTCAAAACATAAAACTCCCCAACTCCCCTATATAGCAAGACAGCAACTCTCAAACAATCAATTTAAATGCAATGATAATACTCCCTAAGAGAAACCTAAGAGCTCACAATTTCAAACCACTTAATCATAAAATTAAACTCATAATACTTAAACTTAACTATCAACAAGCTAATTTAAGTTTGAAACAGACAATAAAAAGTCATCAAACAAGTCAATACCCAATACTAGCAAACACCACCAATAGCTCACAATTGAACAATTTCATAAATCCACAGTTACATAGCAGATCACGACATCTAATTTCAGTACCACATCAAAAACAAAAATTCAGAGCAACCCTAAAACAACACCTTTAAAATTACAGCCAGGGTATTTCCATTTTATGTGAGCAAATCAAATTAAACCCATAATGCTAACACTAAAAAAATCATCACATAAAGAAATAATCAAAACACCGGCATTTAAAATTGCGATATATATTAGTAATCCCAAAAATAACTAAATCCAAACAGATCCAAATTAGTTCCATGAAACACAACATAACCTTAACAGTACTTCTTAATGTCTCGAAACAAAACATTAAACCCAAAACAAAAACCTCAAAACCGACACCATTTTGCATCCTTCAAAACCTCAGCTTGGTAAAAAACCAACGGTTCTTTCCAGTCTTAAAACGCTCCTCGAACCTTGCCTTTGTATCCTTGCAAGCAGTAACTTTCTTATCCTTAGTAGTCAAACTATCTGCAGTGACAGCATCCTTCAAATCCACATCCAAGGTATACCTTGTCGGCATCAGATGTTGGTAGTTAACAAGCTTGATAAAACACTTGACCCTCGATTTCTTGGCTGTTTTCTTGGTAGAATCTTTCTTTATAACCTTGCTTGGGTACTTCTTGATTCCTGCCACTAAACAGTGCCCATATGGACGGTCTCTTGTTCCGTCATCGAAGTGCTTCACGATCACTGCTTTGCGACCTGCATAGCGGCCTTGGAGGATTATGACAGCCTTGTTGGGCTTGAGAAACTTCACCATTGTAGCGGCGGCTTAGGGTTTTCTCTCCCTCTCTCCTTTACTCTCTGTTTTGCTGTTCTGAACCCTAGGGATGGGGAGGGGGGCGTTACGCGTGCTTATAAGGAAATGGAAACCCTAGCTCTCGCTGTATGTGGATGTGGGCCTTTTATAATTACATGGGCCGGGCTTTATTTAGTTTTTCTTGCCTGTTAGGTTAGCCCGGCACATAAATTACTGGACGTCTTGGTACAAAATCAAGACCAAAATTTTGGGATCAATTATTAGAGTTGTTTACGGATATACGATATCGAGGTTCGGGGTCTGTTTGATATTGTGATTGTTTTTGTGGTTGTGGTTTTAAAAAAAAGTTTAATAAAAAGTATTTTTTGTGAGGTTCGTTTTAAATTTTGATATGTTTGGTTAAAACTGCAGTTGAAATTGTGTTTGAAAAAAAACAGTTTCTTATGTTTGGTTAATATGCTTTTTGTATGAGGTTTGATTGTAAAATTACTTAAAAAACATACATACATACATACATACATATATATATATATATATATATTAGCAAACTATTTGCAATTCTATTGCGTACAAAATCCATACGTGAAGGCCTCTGCGATCCTTCAATAGCTGAGCGAGGTACAATATCAGGTAAAAAGTCATCTGTAATGAAATTGAAATTGCGATTATACTCGAAAAAAACCTCATCATCTTGCGATTTTTTTCTAATATAGTTATATAGTGCCATTGATACAACTAAACATCCACATATTTAAAATTTTTAAAATAAAAAAATATATTTTTTTTTATCTCTAACAAAAATTACCTCTAAATATAACCACTCTATAAAAAAGCTTTATACAAATAAATTATAATAGCATAAGCAATATATGTTTTGTTGCTATTATTACATAAAAACTTGTCTGAATTTTCACCAACCAATGAAAACCAAGCATGTTTAATTTGTATATATACTTGTTTTTAAAGGGCATCGTTTTCAATCAAAGATAAAAATCTATAAATTTCCAGAACCAGCTGCCACCACGTAGAGCACCAAATCCTCTTTTCCCTTCAGTTCCCCATTTGCGTCTTCTTCGTTTTCCTTCTCCCTCGGCCTAAAAACAACACAAGATCAGGATGTAATTACCAGTGCAACGAAGCATCTCACAGTAGTTGTCCTAGAACTTGGAGGAGAGAGCACAACTGCTGTTGATTAAAAAGGTGGCTACTGGATAATGGGTAAAAAAAGATGTTTGCCTCTTCAACATCAATGAGTTAAAAGAAAAACTGGAGGAAACTTTTGGAAAGGATCCAGTGGAATCAAAGGACTCATTGCACATGGTGAACTCAAACCACTTAAATTGTTTGGAAATGATCTTGGATGAGGATAAGGTGTTCAATAGAATCGTCGTCGAGGCCAAAGAAATCAGAACAAATTGGGAACAGAGAGGAAGATGGGCTCTCCAACAGGAAAGTTTTGCAATGTTAATTAAAATTATGCAGTGTCGGTGAGAGAGAGGAGAACACAACAACAAAAAGCAACTGTTTTTTGCTTTTCAAAAACTGAGGTCTAACCTCAGTTTTGAAGGGTGCCCACGTGAAAAAAAGTGTGGGTAGTATTAACCAAACACTTTAAAATAACTTTTGATGTCAACCGCAACCGCAGCAGAAGACCCAAACATCTTTTGTGTGTTTGGCTTGGAGGTGTGGTGGCTTTTTATCAAATGTACAATATCTTTTAGGCACAAACCACACCTTTAAAAGCTATAAAAAGATGCTTTTTACTCAAAAAAGCACAAGCGACCTCCCATTCAATAAACACCCTCTTAATCTATAATTATATCTAGCTTAGTGTTTTGATGTTTTATAAAATATACATCACTCGTCCAAATTTTTTTTTTAACATGAACAAGTTAGATATATTGAGTCGGGTTTAAATTTTTATGGACATTACATATTTTCACGGGTTAGACATATTAATTCTCTTATTTTTCGACAATTCTAAAGACAATATTAGGTTGCAACTGTTGAAATTAGATAAGACCCCTATAATGTATATACTATGGACATTATAAAAACTATCACAATTTCTACATAAAAACAAAATAAAAACCATAGTCAAACATTTTGTCAAATATATATGATTCAATATGATACAAAAACAGACTAACAGGAAGAGACTATAAATATGTGATTTAACTAAGAAAATAAAAGTTCAATCTGGATTCTTGAAATTTCATTTGCTTCCTAATGGTTTTTTGGTTACCAAATAGAAAAATTAGAATTGTAAAATACATTGTCACTTCATTAGATTAAATTTGAAAAGAAATATCTATAATTTATATGAAAATAAGAAAAAGAAAAAAGGAAAAGATATTAAAAGAATAAGAGGTGATTACGAGTATCAAAACGATAAAGCAACAAAAATAAAGAAAAAAAAAATATATTATTTATATCAAGAACTCAAGATACTTACATTGAATTATACAAGTTGAATTGGGTTGAGTAGGTTTCCAAAATCTCAACCTACACCCAATTTGTGATATATATTTATTAAGTTTTTTAACTTATTATCATCCTAATATTTATATTATTCAACTTTGAAAAATTAAATTCGATCAGATAATATAAATGAGCTAGTATTTTTAAGACCCTATTAATTACACTGTGAGGGTGGGGGAGAGAGATTCAATATGTTGTTCCTAGAAGATATTATGATCAATTCAATCAAATAGTTGGGGATTTAATTGAAATTCAGTTCCAAAAAGAGGGGGTAGTTTGTGCATAGTTTTGCGTGCATGGATAAAGAGCCAAACTGCTAGGAGGAACAAGTAATTCAGTAACAAAAAGAGGGGGTAGTTTGTGCATAATGTTACGTGCATGGATCAAAAACTGTCAAGACAATGTATTATGCTACAAAGTGAAGTTCAGGCAGTAACAATCACAAAGACAATCAGAAAAGGAAAAAGATTGCTTGCTCCCTTAATGAAGTCTTTTCGAAATAATGCCTCTCGACAGGGCAAACAAATTCATCAAATCCAACAGATTCAATAATGTTCGCATAAAGCAGGATTTCGACACACCACCAGGCAAGAGACTCGTGGCTGCTGGAAGCAGCGCAGCAGCTCCTCACTCAGGATTTGATTCCACCCTGTAGAGGGTGGAGTCGGAAGAGTGTAAATGCCCTGCCGCCGCTTCTACACATTCTCTCCTTGAGAGACAAGCAAAGATCAAATTAAATTACATTACATCTATCAAACAAGAGATGAACCCTAATAGTGGAACAGAAAAGACTTCAGCTGTGGTTCGAGAAACCAGCATGAAGCTTAAAGGAGTTGGTTCATGAATGGTTTTTGTGCAGCATGCGCGACGAGCTGCATGGACCGAGTCTAGCTGCAACCGTTGAGGGGCAAATTCTATACCCAAATTAATGACATAAAAAACATATAACTATATGAAAAAATAATTTATTACATCAAAATGGTCCGAAGAAATCATCAAGCCACATCACATGGTCACATTCTATTACAATAAAAACCCCGAAAAGCATATATGCAAGGAACAAAACACAAATAAAACATCAATGGTGCAGGAAACTCCATCAATCCTCAGAAGCAAGCGTCCAAGGCACAACAGCAACACAAGGCAGCACAACTGCAAAATAAAGGAAGAGAAAACAATTAGAATATTCACATGATCATAACCAAAAAGAAAAAACCACGATTATATATACGCAAAAGTATCCACTTATGTAATTCTTCTTCTGTAGTATTTAACAGTCATGTAAAGCCCAGTTTGACTCGATGAGTCAATTATAGGACTCGCCGATATGCTAGGTTTTACTTTGAAACAGTTTACAAAAACAATATCATTTTAAGAATTTATTTTTTTAAAAAAACTTGATTAACTAGTTGACCTGCCACCCACCTCACGACCCGTATCTTGAATCAGATACAGATCAGATCAGATCAAGTATTATAACTATCATTTAACATTAGATATTTGTTTGGCTCCATTACAATATACAATTTATTCTACAGCAAGCAAATAATTACATTGACTGATCCCACTAGAGATTAAAAAAATGATGAGTGGGCTCACCATCCTTTCCAGAAGCCATCACCCCTGGATTTGGTCTCCACAGGAATAGGATCTTGCTGGTAGGTTTGGCCATCCATGGTTGGATAGCCAGCTGGTGGTGGGGCTGAATATGCACTAGGACCAGTTGATGCTGGTGGAGGAGGATATGCCACTGCCAATTCAAAAAAAAAAAAATTTAATCTCAATTAGCAATATATAATCCAATAAAAAAAAACAAATATTCAATTATTGTGAAAAAGAATCAAGTAAAGCAATTGGTAGTTGATTCTTGATTGGTTTCTAAGATAATCGAAGGAAAAACAGTTATTAGAAAAGAATTTGAGTTTGATCCCAGTTGAACTTTTTAACATGACTTGATAACACCCCAACTAAGTCGTTTCTAGTAAAAGACTTGGCTAAGATTTGTCAAGAGCTCAAGAATTTTGAGACAGGAAAGCAAAGAAGATGGAAGTCTGTACTAATTAGCACTAAATTATCTGGACATCAAAGCTATTTTCTTCTGCAAGTCTAGTTTTAGAATGCTACAATCAATCATGTTGGAAGAAAACCTCAGATTAAGGATTATTACCTGTAGCCTGATTCTGACTCATGTTTGAAGGAAACTCTTGGCAAGCTCTAGCGCACACAGATGGGAGTTATTAAAGAAGGAAGATATCAGGATGACGAGAGGTTAGGTTGTAGCAGTTGAGGACGATGGAGTTGTTGCTACGCTAGCATATATATAAAGATGGAGTTGGTGTTTCCTTCTTAGGAGAGAATAGCGAGGGCGGCCACATCCGCGTGAAGAAGCAACTTTTATCTTTATTTTTATTTAAGATTACGGCATTTGAATACATTCCATGACGCAGGCCTTTGATCAATGTCGATACACACTATGTGTTTGCTTTATAATAGTTTGATTTTCCGTGCTAGTTAACATTACCAAGCATTAAATTTGTAAAACCGCACTATAATTGTTAAATGAAAAATAAAAAATAAAAAAAAAAGATGATAATAAAAAAGAGGTTGAGGTTTCTTAAATGGAAAGCAAAAGGGTCGAATAAAAAAAAATGAATTGAAAAAAAAAACCCAATTAAGAAAAAGGACCCAACAAAAAAAAAGAAGCTTGAATTTTAAAAAAATAAGATTTAAATAAAAAAATAAGATTAAGGTGGAAAAAGGTTGAGATTTGTTAAATGAAAAGTAAAATGACCAAATTAAAAAAAAAGAAATAAAAAATATATAACCAATAAAAATAAAAAGACTTGAATGAAAATACAATGTTTTCCACCTCCAACCTTTTAAATTGAATTGATAATGTTTGTTTGATGGCTTACTATGATAGTCCAATGTGTAATGATTAAAAAAATAATTTTAATCATAGTTAAAAAATCCAATTTGAGTTTGATCTAATCCAAGGATTGGATGATAGATTGGAGGAGTTAATTTTTTTGTAAACAAGTTAATCAAAGCTAAGGTTTTTTTTTTTAAAAAAAATAAAATATAAAAAATAACATTATTTTAATAAATAAAAAACACGAAATTTCCTAGCCGACTTGATCTAATTATAGTAATGATTTGTAATAAAATATATTATTTACATTATAATTCAGGATTTGAGATTATAAATTTATTAAGAAAATAAAAATTAATTGATTTGGAAATGAATGGTGTAGGTGCAAGGTGTGATGTCAAGAAGTTAGATTTTTAAATTGATTGAAGAGATATTTATAAGAATGTAATCTATGACATCTCATGAGTGGTTAACGTCTCCGAGTCTCACTTCGGACAAAAGAGGAGGCAAAAATCCTTGTCAGCTGGAAAACTCTTGTCGTGACGCGTGTCCTACATCATCATCTTTGACTTTAGACACGCGGGCACTTTCAAGAATCCCCCGCGATCGGGTTGTTTGTGACAGGTGGCAAAAAATAATTTGTTATCATTAGATAAGAAGGTCTTGCCAATACCTATATGATTTGTAAAGTAAAAATATCAAATATTTATTGTAAATCGCTACGAGTTCACCATGTTATATATATAAAAGATAAGAAGGTTTTTTTTTTTTTTTTTTGATAAAACTGGATCAAACTGGTTTGACTCGGTTTTTTTAGTTTTTTTTATTTGGGTTCGGTTTAATTTGGTCTTTTTGGTTTCAAGCTTATAAAATCAAAACCGAACCGAATCAGTCGATTTTTTTAAAATTTTAATCGGTTTTTTTTCACGGTTTGGTTTTTCAATTATTTTTTTTTGATTTTTTTGGTTTAATTGATTTTTCAGTTTTTTAACTCACTCCTAATATTTTCAGAGCAAAATTTACTTGCCTATAGACATTTAAATTTGGACCTTCTTTTTTTTAAAAAAATGGAAGCTTGTAGATTTGGATTAAATTTTAATTTAAATTGATTTTAATATTTACCTAACCGGTGGCTTTGTTAATATTGTAAGATGTAATCCAAGCTTTGACGGGGATAAAATAAAAAAAATTAAAATAAAATGAAATGAAAATATTTCAAGAAAGATAATAAAATAGATTGACAAGACGATCAAATAACCTAAGCTTTTAAAGAGATGGAGACATTGAATGTATTTTACTCCCCAAGATTTCATCCATGCTTTAGTGAAAAAAATTCAATCCGTTAAAAAATAAAAACTATATAATAAAGTCTGGAGAGGCCCACTAAACCTTAGCCAGGCCCATAGAGGCTTCAGGCAAGGAGCACACACGAACATTCCTCTGCCTAAAAGGCTAATATATATACATAAAAAATATTGTGCATTGGGCTACTTATATACAAAATAATCTTTGTCGCGAAGAAATGCCAACACGGACCAATAACTTTCGAGAGGTTGCTTGTGTGGTCTTTAGGCACTGTCCAATGGGAAGTGGGTATTAATTGAATTCACGGGCTCATTTTAAGTGGATTCCCATTGGACAGTGCCGAAAGACCACACGGGCTAGCTATAACTACCTTTAAGAATTCGATATATGTTATACCAGATTACTGACCCCGTACACGTACCGTGTGCTGGATTAAATTTTTTTAATTAAAAAAATATAAGAGATAATTGTATTTTTAAAGAAATGAGGTAAATTCAATAATTGAATTAAATTTTAATTAATTTAATAATATGAGAAAAAATAAGACAACTACAATAAAAAAAAAATATGCCTTAAAGCCCTTGGGCCTAGCCTACTATTTTTTTTCTTTTCTAAAAGGGTGGACGACTTTATTTTTAAACTTATTTCAATGACAAAACACTTTGTAAATATTCTTAGAATACTAAAAAACCAACCTATCAACCTAGTAAACCCAAAAAAATTTCAATTTGGTTGTCAGAATCATCACTAATAAAAAACTCTCTCTATTCGTTGAAATCCAGTAACTCCTTTCTCTCCTCCCATGGAAAAAAGACTAGAAAATTAGGAAAACAAAATTTGATTTCAAAATATATTTTTTAACAATTAAAAGGACCAATCATATTACAAAAAAAAGAGGCTAATTAAAATGTACTTCATAAACAAATTTGAAAGCGCCACCTACGTTATTCGTGTTTTTTACTCTAGTCTCTTGTATTTCAATTCAACCCTTCCTACAAAAACATGCAATTAAATATTAATTTGGGTTCAAAATGGCTCAATTGTATAAAGAAAAAGTTCAAGAATCAATTAAAAGTTTTGAAAAAACCACCGCTCCAATCCATATTAATTTGTGAGAAAGTTAACAATACTTTTATGCATAATAAAAACACTACACACTTTATATTTTAATAAACTCAACTCAATAAATCAATATTGAAACCTTCCAAATTGATTTCTTGTTTAGGTTGAATGTAAAAATAACCTATATTAAAGTCGTTTTGTTAAGATCTAGTTGGCTTGGCGGGACAAAAACAATTTAGATGATTGATAAAAAACATGTATTGACTTTAAAAAAAATTCGAGATGACATTTTTTTTTAATATTGAGATAAAAACATATTTGATCGATTGTGGCTTTATGACTTTACCCTCTAAGCCTATAACTTAGATCATAAACTCTATTGAGTTTACTAATAGACATTCTACATGAATATTTGTTTGAGATTACAATAACCTCATACAAAACAAACCAAAACAAATTACGAAGATTGTTGTTACCCAATTTTAAAATAATTTTGATAAATTTTCAGAAAAAGTAAAAAAAATAACAAAAACAAAAAAAAATACGTTCTTAATACATTTGTATCGTTTTTAGCATTTTCAGCGCCGTTTCAAAAGAACTTAAATTTTAAAGATCTTTTAAATATGTTCGGCTTTTAATATATTATTTTTTTAAATAATTTATTTTTTTATTTAGACAATATTGATATTGCTTATTTTTTAAAAAATTTAAAATATACAAAATAAAAAATTTTTTATAAAAATTAAAAAATTAAGGAACTAATATTTAAAAACTAAATAATATTTTATTTATAAATAAAAATGCAAACAACACACGAGAGGATAAGATTTTTAAAAGTTTCCGAGTACCAGCCAAACCTTTCCCCCTTCCTCTCCATACCCTCATTCCCGGTCCCAGCTCTCCCAGCCACCCTCTGTCCCTCCATCTCCCCCCTGACCTCCCTATCTCCCCTCAACCAACCGACCATGCCCACAGACCCCCGTCTCTTTCCTCAGCCGCACACCGTCCCTTTTCCTCTCTCAACCGCCCTCTTCATTCTCCTTTCCCCCGATCTGTCCGCCTCCATTCCCGCCTCCAGACCAGCTACCCTCGAGAACCAGCCAAGACTTTTCTCTTCCCCATCTCCAGTTCCCTTCATCTCCTTCGACCAGAACCGCAGCCACCTCCACTCTCTCTGTCATTTTCCATCTTCTGCAACCATCCTCTCCCTCACAGACCCATAGCCTCAGCCACGAGCCACCTCTCCATCTCCATCATTTACCGGCCAGATCTTCCATCCCCCCCCCTCTCAGCCCTCAGCTCTTTCCTCCTGAACCAGCCGCTAACTCGCCAAGTCCCAGGCCAGCCCGCCACCGCCTCTCCCCCCAGATCTGCCACCCGAGGAAGGAAAGAAGAACAAACCAAAAAGAAGAAAACAGATCTAAAAAAAAAAGTAAGGAAAAATTAAAATCAGCTATTTTTGTGTTTTTTTTAGCAAAATGGGCTCTCTGGTTTGTCCACAGGGAAGGAAGCTGGCGGTTGGAGAGGGAGAAGAAAGGAGTTTTTAGGGTTTTTTTTTGTGTGGTTTTGAGTTTTTATCAGTTTATAATTTTTTTTTATTTATAATTTTTTTTATTATGTGTTGGATATTATAGATTTATATTTATAGGTAAAATGTTGTATGATTTTGAAATATTAGTCTTTTATTTTTCTTTTAAATTTTGGTTATTTTTGTTTTTGAATTATTTTGAAAATGAATAATATTAATGCCAATTTAATAAAAAAAATTAATAATATAAAAAATAACGCGTTAAAAAGTTAAATGTGTTCAAAAATATTTAAAATTTTAATTTTAATAAAACAATATTAATATTATTTTTAGCATTTTTAATATTGTTTTAGAAAATTTAAATTGTAAAGTTTTTTTAAACATGTTTCGTTTTTAATATTGTCATTTTTAACGTGTTATTTTTTTAAAATTATTGATATTTTTTTATAAAATCATCATTAATATTGTTTATTTTGTTAAAATAAAAATTAAAAAATTAAAAAATCACAATTTACAAAATGAAGAAGTTGAAATACTAATATTTGAGAATTAAATAATATCTTATCTATAAATAAAGATATACGACATAAATGATGAGAGAAGATTTTTTTTTAAATAGAGAAAGAAGCTATAAATAAAAAAATTCTAAATCAAAAAAAAAAACTCTAAAAAGAAAAACTTTTTTTTTCCTTTTAAAGTCTTCATCCCCTTCCTCTGGCTAAATGGAAGAGCTCCTTTTGCTTTTGGTTTTTCCTCATAGACCTTCTTTTTCTTAGTCAACCAAAAGTAGAATTACCCTTTATTATATTCCTCTTTAGCCAACATATTTCCACTCTCTCAGCCAGCTCACTCTTCTCTTCCCCTTACTTTTCTCTTTTCTTTTTCCCTGTATATAAGCCTCCTTTCTCCCCTCAGTCGCTAGCCACACCCAAAGCTTTTATTTTTTCCCTCTCACAGACACCGTCTTCATTTTCTTTCCTTCCCCCTCTGCCATTTCAACACCTCCTATTTGGACCAGAGCCCGACTTTCCTTTCCTTCATAGACAAGCCACACATTTGACCTTTCTTTTCTTTGTCATTTTTCATTTTCTGCAACCGCCATCTCTTCCTGGCCAACCTTCCATCTCTCAGTCATTCCCTTGACAGACCTCCATTGTTCCCCCATTTCCTTTCGCCTTTAATCTTTTTTTTCATGTACTTCAATCGGCCTCCAGCAGCAGCCCACATACAACAAGACCCATGCCAAAGAAACACTCCCTTCTCCTCCACACCAAAGCCTTCAAGCACCGACATATTCTTGCCACCTAAAAAGGAAGGAAAGAACAACAAACCAAGAAGACGAAAGAAGACAAAAGAGAACAAATCTAAAAAAAAAAGAAAGAACCGAAACTTTGCGTGTGTTTTTTCTTCTTTTACAAGTGACAATGAGTGTAACCACTGACGCAGAAGGGAAGAGGAAGGGAAAGCATTCCAGATCCACCCATTTTGTAGGGTTTGCATACGGTGGAGCGTTAACCCACGCACCGCCATTATTGTCTTAGGGGCCTCCTAGCAGTTTTTGTATTTTTGGGGTATATTTTATAATTTTTGAATAGTATAATGTTTTATTTGATATATTTTGAATTTTTGATATGTTGGAAAATGTAATTATGGGTGTGTGAGTTAAACATAGTAAAAATTGATGAGTGTGTGTGTTTGCATTTTCTTTTATATATATTTTTATGTTAAAAAATTAAAAAGAAAAAAAAAATTAAAAAGATTAAAAAAAGGAATTAAATGTTTTTAATTTACATACGGTTAGATTTTTAAAAAAAATGTATAAAATCATATTGTATTTCACATGAAAATCCAAGAATATATTTTTGTATACATTTTGGGGTTTAACAATTAATTTATTAAAGTCTCAAGAATTTGACTAATATTTTAAAAAATATTAAAAAAATATTTTGTTTTCTTTCAGTATCTAGGATTACGAACTTATACGTAAAACGTATTCTTGATTTGAAATAAAAAGGTAGTTTGTTTTGTTTTTATATCAATGTTA
>Ga0325411_1005989_pt1 | contig 13389 bp, 3 predicted proteins | sample PopdelMetagenome_13_FD_206181 | JGI IMG/M metagenome (GOLD analysis project Ga0325411, IMG submission 206181) | Populus deltoides microbial communities from Bellville, Georgia, United States - Xylem-PdIQD-R4 | ecosystem: Host-associated > Plants > Phyllosphere > Stem > Wood/Secondary xylem... | reverse complement strand
CAAAGGCAATGCTACAACAAAAAAACCAAAAACACAAGAGTTGGTGGTTAGCACTTTCGAACGTTTTTGAAATTTAATCGAAGAATTTGCAATGTGTTGTAGAATTCCTATTGTTTTCTTTTTCGCTGCAAGGACGAAGGTTGAATTTGCACGTGGCAATGTATAGCTGTCAAATTATTGCCAATGGTCGTATGTTCCCCCTCTTCTTTGCTTTCTCTTAAATGGTCAAATAGACAATTGTTCTCTTTATTTTTTGTTTTCAATTCTGGTTCTCCTTCTTCTAATTTACCATTTAGTTATTATTCTTTTTATAATTTTTTTTGTTTTTAATTTAGTCATTCAATTATAATTTCTCATGTTTTATTTTTTTTTATTTCAGTCCTTGTTTTTTTAATTTCTTATTTTGTTTTTATTCTTTTTATAGAAGTTTTTGTTTTTCAATTTAGTCCTTCAATTACATTTTCTTTTATTTTTGTTTTCATTTCAATTCTTATTTTTTTAATTTTTAATTTTTTCCCCCGCCTTTTTGTTGAAGTTTTTTTACTTTTAATTTCATCTTTTAATCAAAGTTTTTTTTTTTTTTCAGTTTGACCCTTCTTCTTTTGATTTATTTTTTCTTTTGCTAAAACTATTTTTCAATTCAATTCAACATTCAATTGAAAATTCTTATTCGCCCTCTAATTAATGGTTTTTTTTCACCCTCTTTTTTTTTTTCCTTTTGTGTTGTTGATTTTTTTTGTTTTATCTTTCGATATTTGATTATTTGTTAGGGATTCAACTTTGCACGATCTTTGCATGGCCTAGGTCACGGTCTTTGCATGGATTTTTTGAATTGCTTTGTTTGTGTTTGATTTCCCAGTATATTATTCTAATTCTTCTATATTTTTTTCATGTTTTATACAAATGAGCTTTATTTTTTAAAATAAAAAATATTTATTTTTAAATAATATTGTTAATGTGTTTGGCCTTGCATAATATTTTTTAGGACATAGGTTTATTTAGTTAGTTTCATTTGTATTTATCTTTTAGATCATTAGTTTTTTAAAGTGTGAATACATCTTTTATCAATTTAAATAAACAAGTTTAGTAAATAGAATCGAGTTAATGTCTTATTTTGTGTTGTTAAATATCTTGATCTAAATTCATCTCTTAATCTTTTTAATTTCTCTTTTTATTATTGTTAATGATTTTTTTTTATTTTATTTACATAAATGGTTATTAATTCATTTAATTAGATTTTTGCATAGATTTTTTGATTTATACTTTGAATTTTTTATGTAATAAAACACATCAAAGCAACTTAATTACCTAGTATATTTCTTTAAAAAAATTAATAACCTGCGGCGAAACATGGATTAGATAACTAGCAAAAACTAACTAGGGTTTGACATGTTGGGTGAATTGACTTGTTAACTAACTAATAGATCCAATCTATAATTATATTTTGAAAAAAATTCAAGATAATATTTTTTTTTGTTAGAAAATGATCGATTAATTTTTTTAAATATATAAAAAAATATCATTTTAATAATAAAATAATCGATCCAAAATAAAATACTACTAAAACTATATTTTATAACTCACTAATTACGTGTTCAAGTAACGTGATGCATAATGTTTTTTTATTTAAAAAATATAAAAATAATTATTTTTTTAATTTTTAACATAACCACATTAAAATTATTGAAAAAAACTAAAAAATATCAATTTTTTTCGATGCAAAAACTTTCTTAAAATACATTCAAAAACAAAAAAAACTATCTCTCTCACATAAAATTGTGTTTTATAAAACATTTATCAAACACAAACGGTACAGGAAAGACAAAGGAGGTGGTTGTTGGGAGTATAAATCCTATTGATAACACATCAACAACAACACCAACGGTGTGGTGTGATGGCTTCATAATAATAAATTTGCCGTCGAAATCGTCCAAAGTCAACAGTCCAAACCCAATACTTTTTCTCTTTTTTATTTTCTTTAATCTTGCAAACGCGATCGATCCCATTTGATAGCCTGATGCACAGTAGGATCTGACAGCGTGGCAAACCATTTCTTTAACCTGAAACTCCACAAAAGAAAAGGAATAAACAAATCCTCAACAGATTCAAAGTCTACCCTAACCAGCCAATCAGCTCCCATTACATCTACTCCTTTTTTGTCTGTTCTGTTGCCACACTTGCCCTCTCTCTTCCCTCACCCGTGTAATCAAATCCAGGTTCCTCGGAACACGTTAGTGTGATGAGATATAATTAAAATTATGTTTTAATTTAATTATAATTTTAAAATTATTTGGTTTTGCATTACTTTCATTTAAAACTTTTTCTTGAAATATTTATCATAAAAAACTATAATTTATAGTTTTTCAAAAACTTATTATTTAAAATATTATCATAATATTAAACACGTCTTATTTTTTAGTTTTGTTAAATTTGTTTTGCTTGACAAGTTAAGAAGTTGATAATTCAAATTAAATCTAAGTTAAATTTTTAATTAAATCAAATTAAATTAAATATTGATTTGTAAACTACAAATAATTTGATTAAGTTCTTAATAACTAGTAAACTAAATAATTTTTTTTAAAATTTATATAGGTCAATATCAAGAAAAAATAAAAATAAAACAATTTCGTTTTAATAAAAATATATCAAAAATAAGTTTTTTAAAAAATAAAGTAATATTATTTTAATATATACTTTAAAAATAATTATTAGCGTAATTATAAACAACTCCTTTATTAATTATTCAGCTGTCTCAATTTTTTATGTGCAACGAACTTCATCCATTTTCGTACGGTTTTATTTACTCATCTTTTACTGATTCAACTACCAATGGCAAAGTATCTCTAACAACGCTTAACAACATTTTAATAAGAGACCAAAACAAACCCTAGATTCTTCGGTTATATAAAGTACCATCTCTGTCTGTATCTCCGGGCTCATTATCCTCTCCCCTGTTTCACAATTCAAGCCCTCGGGTTCCCTTTTGCGGAAGCTATGGATCTTGAATTGGTGAAAAGTGGTTTCCACTTTTCTAGGAGGAAAAAGAAATTGTTAATTCTACTTGCTGTTTTTGGTGTATCTGGCTATGGGTTTTACAGGCTGTATAATTTGCCTGCTGTGGTAAGGAAAAGGAGGAGATTTATGAAACTAATGGGGGCTTTGATTTCTATTGCCGAAATGGTTTCTGATTCCACGGAGACCATTAGTATTGTCTCCAAGGATTTGAAGGAGTTTTTGCAATCTGATTCGGATAAAATCCCTAATAGTTTAAAGCAAATTTCCAAGATTGCGAAATCGGATGAGTTTTCTGAGTCTTTGATGAGGGTTACTCAGGCTTTGACCGTTGGAGTTTTGCGAGGGTATAATTTGGAGTCAGGAAATGGTAACACGGTAGGATTAGGTTCTGGGAATTTGAATTTTTCTGATAAGGTGATGGAGAGGTTGTTTTCCAATGAAGGAGCTGGGTTTGTTTCTGTTGTGGTTGGTAGTTTTGCGAGGAATTTAGTTTTGGGGTTTTATTCGAGTGGTGGAGGTCAAATGGGGTCGAGTTTGTCAGATGTGCCTGGATGGATTGGTGTGGTTTGTGATGATCGGTGTAGGGAGCTCATTGCTGATTGCATACAGAAGTTTGTGAGCTCGGCGGTTGCTGTTTATCTGGATAAGACGTTGAAGATCAATTCTTATGATGAACTTTTCACTGGCTTGACAAATCCAAAGCATCAAAACAATGTGAAGGACGTTTTGGTTTCTCTCTGTAATGGTGCTGTGGAAACGCTTGTGAAAACATCTCACCAAGTGTTGACCACAAGTTCGAGTGAAAAATCGGGTTGTACTTGTTCAATTGTCGAACAGGGTGAAGTACTGATTGCGACAAAAGATGAGTTTCTCAATCGAGAAGCATGTATGAAAGATGGAAACTTTTTTGATGGGGTTCAGAGTGATGGATGGGTTGGAAAGGTTTCATCTACTTTGTCAGTGCCAAGTAATAGGAAATTTGTGTTTGATGTGACTGGGAGGGTGACGTTTGAAACGATAAGGTGTATTGTGGAATTCATGCTGTGGAAGATGTCAGATGGGGTGAAGAGAAGTCTCAATGTGGTTCAGGAAGAGATAGTAGACAGGGGACTCGAAGTAGTCAGATATGTTGGGGCTAAGTCCTCTGTTATTGTTACTGTATGCCTTGCCTTGTATTTACATGTTCTGGGTGGCACTAGGGTTCTCTTACCTGCTTAAACTGACAGGGCTCTTCCTTCCCTCATGAAGCAGCTCTTCTTGTGGAAATAGAGAGGTCGTATGTATATCTTTGTACCTCTTGGTTAAAATGATATTAAAGTGAGCATACTCATTGTGATGGTGGTTTTAGCCTCAATTCTTTGCACTCTTCTATTAAATTTGATAGCTTATTATAATGGAATTGCCCTTCTTTTTTGAAAAAAAAAAGGAACAATAAAAAAGAAACCAGATTTGATGCATCAAATTACAATCTTACTTCCTGACACTTGGATATTTACCTTCAATATGCTTGGTTTTATGTTGATACATGGAAGCCACAGTTCCATGCTTTTTGTTTACATAGTCTATGCAAACTAAGCTAATTCCTTGACCATTGCTGTGAAGAAAATAGAATAAATTTCTTAACGTGAAGAGAGTGAGAGATGGGGTGTTAGGAACTGCTAGAAAGCCTTTATTTTCTCCCCTTTATACTATACCAATAGAGTTGCAACAAGTTACCTGTGTTAAATAAGATCAAGCATACTGAGATGAACTTGGTGGTTGGATCATTTCCCGAGGATAGAAGTAGTGAGTGATCTGTTGATTTCCTGTGGTTAAGAAGTTATTGCAACAGAGAAGTTCAGGTATGTATGTTCATCTTCTGTTCTGCTGTGTATTCGGACTTGCAGTTTTTTTTCTGTGTCCCCAATGGAGTATTTGTGTTTGTGTTTGATTAGTATCCTAGTATCCTGGGATAGAAGTAACAGATACAGAAAGGATATAAACATGTCTTGTTAGAGGAATATAAAATAAATTTGTATTTGAGATAATTTTAGAGTGAATTTATATATTTTTAAAACAAAAACAATTGGGAGATAGGTTTCTTCTGTCTTTACTATCTCAATCATTTTCATTTTGAGACATTAACTAAACGCAATTTTAAGCTCGTCTATTTGTATTTCTTCTTGAATGAAGCGTAAGTCTAAACTAATTTAGACTCCCTCTATTTCACTCTACAGAAAAAAAAAGGGCATTCATTCCGGGCAGAGAATTACCCTCGAATGGGTGATTTTACTACTTTTTACCCTCTCCATTAATCCTGAGTTTTAGTGGAATAGTCCTGATGGGTTCAAACGGGTAGTTATTGATGCTATTTCCTACCCCATTAACACAGTCGAGAGAAGGTAATTAAGTGATTCTTACACCAATCCATTATATCCTGCTAATGCAGATTTTGTTATTGTTACTGGTTGACGCTGTCAAACATCTACAAGAAAAGTAGAAGTTCAAACATAGCTGCCGGTGTTATTTTAAGCTGCACTTGAAAGTGATAATTGAAGCTGATTGGAAACACCTGTAAGTTCTGCTGAAACTTTACTTCCGTGTTTGACACCCTGCCTTCAACTTTTGCTACAAATAGATATGGATTGTGGAAAGAGTGTTCTCTACTACAAAAGATAATGTGATCGCGCTGACCTGATAGGAATTAGCATTGCAAGCTGTGTGAATTCTGGAATAAGTGTAAATCATTTGCCAGCACTTGTTGCTTTCATTGGCCCGAGAACACCAAAAACCTGTGCTAAAGGAGTCTGCTTACCTTTCTTCTAAAGAAGAAAGAGTTCATTGCTCTCGCATAATATTCTATGAAGCTTCCTTTGTCATATCTAAAAAATACGAAAGACTCATAGACTTTTTGTATGCTTTGGAATTGTGGGATTGGAAATTGAAGGCACCACAGTAGTTTACATTGACACAGGTCGATACATGGGTTAGGCGGTCAACCCAAGCTATATATTTTTTTCCAAGAATCCTTGAAAGACATCGTTTTTAAAGGTGTTTTTTTCTTTTTAAAAAAACATTGTTTTGATAAAAAAAAAAAAAAAACTTATTCAAAGTAAAATCTAACCTAGGCTAGGCTTTAGGCCAATAAATCATCGAGTTGATAGTCAAGTTAGGTTTTAAGACTTGTTTTGAACAAATTTGATTGGAATTTTCTAACACATAGGGGTGATACAAGTCTTACCGAAACAATTTATGTTTTTATTTGCTTTCCCAAACATGTAATCGCCATGAAACTTTAATTCTCAGCAGCCACTAGCCCTTTTCCAACCACAGATCGGTAGTAGCAAGAAATTACACATAGATTGCACACTGTGATGCGAAAATATAACTTCGATTTATATACTAATTCTGATTCTGGTAATGAATTAATTCCTCGTAACAGAGTTGATACAGAGAAAGTAAACAAGATGAAGTAAAATTTTGAGACTGTAATACAAATAGCAGGAAGTAGGATATATTTCTTAATATATCATCACCAACAGATGTACTTCAACTTCCATCTTTATTGATTTTACAATTGCACTATAGCTGGCTCATGGATTCTGCTTCTGCGTGTAGATATAATCCACTTGAGCTGCGAGTGTCCTTCTCGCCAAGCATGCCTCTACCCCGAGTCCTTCACAGCTCTCAACAACCGCAGCCTCATCTGCCTTGACATCCTACGTATCACATTAAAAACAAGAGTCCAAAATCACAACAAAGAAACGTATAATTAGAGTCTATCAATACAAATACAAATGGTGACAGACATGATGATTGAGAAACATAAAGACCAAGTTAGGTTTTCACCAGAGGTTCATCGGATAAGACTGGCACCGGCCGGGGACGAGCAGCATAAGTAAGCGTAAAGCTGAGGAGAAGGGCTACGGTGAAAAGGGCTGTAAGCTTAGACATCCTTTCGGCTAAAGGTTGCCCTCTGGGTTTCTTATATGGTGTAGAGCCGCGAGACAAGAGAAGGTTGATAGGAGGTGAATCATTATATAGTTGGCAAGGAGATCAGGGCAATGAAATATGTGAAAAGGTAATTAAGATCAAGGTAATTGGATTAGCAATATAAGAACCAATTAGGTCATGACACGTTGACGGATTACACGGTTTATGATTATACCGTTACTGTGCTAGCCATGCAAGAAATGGAAAATGATTAACATGTGTACGAATAATAGATTTCAAGTTCTTATGCAAAATTTTTGGTCCAAGTGTGTGCGTTGACTATTGGAAATTTTCCTATATTTTGGTGCTAATTTTTTAGAATTCAGTGAACTTTTTATACCTTTCGACAAAATCACACTATTTCCTTAATATGAAAAACAAAAAAAAAAATAGGAAAGGAAAAAATCTTCTTTCTTTTTCCATTTGGTTCATTCAAATAGTTAATTTTAATCCTTTTTTTTATGACAATTTAATTATTAATAAAGTACAAAATTATATTTAGATTATGATTAATGGGTGTATTAAGGATAGGGTTAATGATTTTACATAATATTTATTGTATACCAAATCATGATTGTTCAATTTGGATTTAATGATTTAGATTTAATAAATATGATAATCATGCAAGGATCCCATACCAAAAAATATATCTATTAAAAACAAAAAAAATTATTTCTCTAAAAAGTATATTATCTTTTCAGATTTGGATCGTATACTTTTTTTTTTTTAAAAAAAGAATCCTTTTAATGCAAGCAATTCTCGTTTTATTTGACAGTAATTTTGATTGGTCCTTTCAAAATATTAAAAATAATTTTCACTATTAAATTATTGAAATTTTAATTAATTTCTTGAGATTACTTTAAAATTAAAAATAAGATTTACTTAACAACAACTTAATGCTTTTATTTCAGTTTAATTTAAATTTGAATTTAAACTATGACAAACAATATTTTTCAGCATCAAGAAAATATTGTACAAGAAAATATTTTTATTCATGGAAAATTATTAACACGTGTATAATTTTTGCTTTTTTTTTATGTTGTTAGTTTTTATTTTTATTCTAAAAGAAAAAAATAAATTTAAAAAATAACTAAAAAATAAATTATCACATTGATAATTCTACATTTTACATATATAGGAGAACCGGGGCCAGGAGCTTGATGATCCCTAGTGATTTATTGTGTTGTGATAACAAAGAAACTCGGGAACTGGAGACAACAGGCTGCTGAATGGTGAGGAGAGGGACTGGAAGATTGTTTACAGGCGTTACATTTTCTTCCTAGTTTTTCTTGAAGATTTTGGGAGATCCTATCATTGCTTCTCTTGTTTGTTTTAATTTCTTTATTTTGAGTTTGGAAGTGCTCTGATGCTAATAAGTTATGTTGTGTGGTTGAATTGAAGTTTTTGGAATTAAAATTAATTGTCTCGCGTATCATTAATATAAAGAAATTACTGATGAAATTACACGAAACCTTAATTTTAGCTATTTATTTATTGATTTGCTCATCTTTTTTATTGCTCAAAAAATTAAATCTACAATTATAATTGAAAAATTAAAAAAAAAACAAAATCTCTTTAACCATTAAATCTACTTCTTAAAGTTTATAAAACTCTTAATCAATTACCAATTATATATATATATATATATTTTTTTTTTGTTTCCAGTTCCTTTCTGTGTGTGTGTTTTTTTAAGTGATGGACAATCATCACTAATGAGAGCATATGGTTAGGGGTTTATACTTTATAGTGTCGAGGAGTATGATAACTTTCCAGTTCCTTGCTTGGCGGACACGTGAGAGCAGACATAACACAGGATGTCTGAAAACAAAATGGGCTTTGAGCCCGATAACATGGTTGGGGGTTACATACCTCAAAAGCCCGGGAAAACTATCAAAGCTAATGGCCCGCCGCCCGCGTAGAATGCCAATCAAAACGAAGCCTTCAGAATATGCAAGATTACACGTGGCGTGTCTTTATCCATCGTACTTGTTACTTAAACGAAGCCTTCAGAATATTCTCCTCCTCTTTAAATCTTAAAGCACTCAAATCTCATCCAAATTTATTCAAATTATAAATTAACCTATCAAGTTATTTAAATTTACATGAGTCAGTTTTCAAAACAGTTTTAAAAAAAATCCAACTCAAATCAAGCTTATAACCCGTTCGAACAGAGTTTAGTTAACTAAAAGAAAATAGCGTTTTAGTGTATCCTTCCTCGTAAAACAATATTTATTTAATTAGTGCTTTGCTTTTTTTTTTTTTTCTTTTTTGAATTTTTTTTCAATTAATACCTTCCTTTTATTTTATCTTTTAATATTATGTTTTTTCTATTGAATTATCATACTCTCATGACACAGATTACAAGTTTAGCGGGTTAACTCTGTTTGGCGTATTAACCTGAATACCTGATTAACTCAACTTTTTCCTTTACTTTTTTCTTAATTAACCCTTTTTTTATTTTTTTTATTTTAATATTAGGTTGATTGGGGATTAGATTTCATGGTTTTTGTTTTTATTTTTTATTACGTTATTTCAACCTCATGATCCGAGAACAATTCTTAACGGGTTAATCCGAGTATACTCGAGTTGTTTTTTGTGTCGTTTTTTAAATGATTTTTTTTCTAATTTCATTATTCAACACTGAGCCAGTTAAGATTTGAGCTTCATAATATTTTTTTTATTTGCTTTCTATAAGGATATCTTGGTCTCATTATCATGGTTGCATGTTTTGGCATTTTAACCCTGATTAAATTAGGTCGGTTTTTTATTTTCTTTCTAAGAGATTATCTTGGTTTTAGAACTCGGGTCACGAGTCCTTCAACGTTGGATTTTATTTTTATTAGACTATTCCCATCTCATGTTATTAGTTACGAGTTTGACGAGTTAACCCAATTAAATTGGTTATTTTACTTTTTTTAATTGATTTTTTTTAATTTCATCATTTAATATTGTGTTTGATTGAAAATTAGATTTCATGATCTGTTTTGGTTTTTTTATTTATTAGGTTATCTCAGCCTTATGATCTAGTGATAGTGTTTAACATGTTAACATGAGTTGACTTGACTTATTTTTTGTGTCATTTCTTTAATTAGAATATTTATAAATTTCACTGTTAAACATTGAGTCCAACAAGGGCGATTGAAAATCGAGCTTCATAATTTGTTTTAATTTGCTTTCTATGGGATCATCTTAGTCTCATAACCAAACTCGCGGATTTAGTAGGTTAACTTGGGGTTAAATTATATCATTTTTTTTATTTACTTTCTATGAGATTATCTCGGTTTGATGATCCAAGTCATGGTTTGACAGATTGCCACAAGTTGAATATCTTTAACAATAAGGTCAGGGGCGTTTTTGGTTTTTCATTCTTCTTTGCAGAGTATAGTTACGAACATACCCTTAGAGTTAAATAATCTATAGCTAAGCTTTGGGGGGGGTTTATCATGTTTTTTTCATTAATATTGTGTGGGGGTAAGGGCCAACTTGATATTTTCATAAATAAAATTAAAAAAAGTTGCAAGCGCATGTTTCAGACGCACCAGCATATGAGAGGCCCTCTCATCCTATGGGCAGTGCGTGCATCGCCTTCTAATGGCCAATAATCACATTATAAGATGGCTTTCGATGCGTCTCACTGCCCCATCTTGGTTGACCGGCGCGTGTCTCCGGGTAATGCACGACCAAGCTCTAACAATGTTTTTTCTTTCCCCCCTCTTTTCTCACTCTCCAACCTTGAAAAATATGTAACACTTGCAAAAAAACAAAAAAAGGTGTGTGATTTGTTTAATTCATCATATCTGGTCTTCATTCTTTTGGTTGTATTAAGTTTCATTTATATTTGTTTTCAATTTAATCCCCTGTCATTTGATTTTTCTATCGAATTTATCCTTCTATTTTATGATGTTTTAGGTTTGATCCTTAATATTTTGATTACTAATTTAGATTCTTGGATCTTTTATCAAATTTTAATTTCTTTTCAATTTCATCCTTGAATCCATGATTTTATTTTTTTATTTTTTCATGTTTGGTCCTCATTCTCTTGAATTTTTATTTTTGTTTTGAATTATTTTGTGAGTTTGATTTTTCTTTTTAATTTTGACATTCAATTCAATATTTGATGATACTTATGGTTTGACCCTCAGTAGTATAATTTCTAATTTTGATTCGTAATCTTTTTATCAAATTTTAATTTATTTTTCATTTCATTCATAGATCTATAATCTTGATTTTTGAATTTTTTTAAATAAATTTGATCCTATTCTCTTTATTTTTATTTTTTATTTTGAATTCATTTGTTAATTTGATATTTTTATTCTGTCCTTCAATTCAGAATTCTTGTTTATCCTCTCAAGTTTTTTTATTTAAATGAAATTCTTATACTCTTAATTGTTTATATACTACACCTAAGAGTCAATCCAGGATAATTATCGGGTCATAGGTTAAGTGGCTTGACTTGTGTTAACACAAGTCAACTAAATCTTTTTGTTTTATAAGAAAGTCAAAATAACACTATTTTGAAAAAAGAAGGTAAATAGTCAATGAGTATTAACTGAATTTTTCCCGGGTTAACCGAAGCATATGTCAACCCGAGTTTTGACCGTTTTACACCACATCAATTCTCCTCTAGTTTCTTTTGAAACTCGGGTTAGTTTAAGTCAAGGGTCATCTGAGTCACGGGTTAACCTGTCAGGTTGAGCCATATTTTAAAATAGTTGATTTCTAGATAATTTTGATCGACATATAAGCTATTCTTAAAATATTTTTATAATTAAAATAGAAAAACAGTTTGATTCAATCGAGTTGGCATGATAAACTTGTAACTTGTATAATAAAGGTCAAGCCAACCTAAGCTAACCTGTCATAATTGAAATAGAAAAACAGTTTGATTCAATCGAGTTGACATGATAAACTTGTAACTTGTGTAATAAAGGTCAAGTCAACCTAAGCCAACCTGCCAAACTTATAGACCATGTCATAAGATTGAGAAAACCCGATAGAAAATAAAGAAAATCATATAGCCTATTTTTTTAAAAAAATGTTGAATGCTAGAAGCTAAAATGAAAATACATAAAAAAAAATTATGTCAATCAGTGTTAATTTTCAAACCCAGGACATTAGACTGTAAGCACCATATCTAAATAAACCACAAGGTTTAATTCTCAATCAATCAAATATTAAAGGCTAAAATTAAAAAAAAGAATTTCAATTATAGAAAAATATCAAAAACAAAATATAGCAATTGAAAGAATGAGCATCAAAATTAAAATAAAATAAAATAAATATTTTTTATTGAAATTTAAAAATGAAAAGAAAAATAAATTTTAAAAAAATACAAGAAAAATTAATCAAAATAATAAGTATCAAAATTAAAAATAAAAATATTTTTTTTAATTGAAGAGTGGAATTGAAAAGAAAAATCAATCTAACAAAATGACTAAAAAACAATCAAAAAAATAGAAACTAAATTTTTTAAAAATAACATATCATAAATTGAGGTTGAATGATCAAATTGAAAACAAATCAAAATTTTATAAAAGAATCCAAGAACAAAAATTCAAAATCAAAATAATAAGGATCGAACTCAACATCTCAAAATCAAACGACAACTTTGAAATTTTGCATGGCCAAACAAGATTTTCTAGGAGACGAGAGACAAAAGTGAAAGAATGAAAAAAAGCCATTCGTGCCCTGCCACCACCCCAACATCGCCACACGTTATCACAAAAGGAAGAGGATGTTGTGGCACTTTCAATAACATAGCAGGAGTTGGTTTTGTGTTGCTGGAAGGCGTGTCATGCATCACTGAAATGCAGTTATGCCTCCCATATAAGATTACACACGCTAGCCATCTTTTATTTTTTAATACTATCATATATTTATTAAAATAACAAAGCATTCTTTAGCTAACCTAATAATAATGGAAAAAACGAGCGTGAAAATACGAAGACACCTTTAGATGTTAGTTTATATATTTTTTTTAATAATATTTTAGTTGTTTTATTGTGTTTTTAAAAATATAAAAAAATTTATTTATTTTTGATCAATTCAATAATAACTAATGAGTGTTTTTAAATGAGTATCCTAATGAGTATACTATGTCTTGTTAAATAACTACTGCCATTAATAACCTTTATAACTGGTTCAATATTTTTATATGGTGAGAATAGCAAAACTGCTATTACAATGTCTTAGTGATCTGTGCTGGTGAGAGTGAACGGAGTTTTTCAAAGGGATTTTAACTTTTGTTAATAATTTTATATATTTTGCTACAACTCTTGAATGATCAGTTGATGTTCCCGCCCTTCTTTGCTATTAAGGAGAAATTTATCAGCCACTACATGGTAGTGGGCTTTCACGTGGTGGACCCGTAATATATCATGTGATGTTTTCTGCAAGTCTTCG
>Ga0325411_1005986_pt1 | contig 13391 bp, 6 predicted proteins | sample PopdelMetagenome_13_FD_206181 | JGI IMG/M metagenome (GOLD analysis project Ga0325411, IMG submission 206181) | Populus deltoides microbial communities from Bellville, Georgia, United States - Xylem-PdIQD-R4 | ecosystem: Host-associated > Plants > Phyllosphere > Stem > Wood/Secondary xylem... | reverse complement strand
AGTATATAGGCTGGAAACCTGTGACCCGATCTTTGAGATCATTCTCAGGTATAACAACGCCACGTACTGAGTATTATTATTATTACTATTACTATTAATATTATTATTACTGTTACTATTATTGTTGCTATTGTTATTGTTATTGTTGTTGTTGTTGTTGTTGTTGTTGTTGTTGTTTTATTAATTATAATTTATACAATTAATCTCTCTGTGGTTCGACCCCGGTATTGCCAGGTTATTTATTACTGTGACACTCCTGCACTTGGGATAAGACATCAGCTCTTTGATCGTGTCACACAACTTCAGTTGCAGGTGTTTTAGCTTGATGTTAAGTCAGCCTTTCTTAATGGAATTGCAAAAGAAAGTCTATGCTCAACATCCTCTTGGATATGAATTAAAAGGAGATGAAGATAAAGTCTACAAACTTTATAAACCTCTATATGGATTAAAATAAGCTCCAAAAGCGTGGAATCATAAAATTGATCTTTATCTTCATCAGAATGGTTTCAGTAGAAGTCAATCCGAACCATCACTCTATATAAAGAAGAAGGGAAAATATTTTCTAATGGTTTGTCTCTATGTTGATGATCTGATTTATGCAGGAACAAGTAATTAAGGATATAGTTGCAGAATTCAAGACTGTTATGATGAAAGAATTCGATATGTCAGATCTTGGCTTAATGAGAAATTTTCTTGGCATTCAAGTGAAGCAATTTCCAGCAAAAATCTTTATTTCACAAGAAAAATATGTAACAGATCTTTTAAAAAAATTCAACATGTCATAGTGTAAACTAGTAGCATTTCCAATGGCAGCAAATGAGAAATTACTGCAAGATGATGTTGCAGCAAAGATTGATTCAAAGTATTTCAGAAGCCTTATTGGGTCTTTAATCTTCCTCACAAATTCAAGATCCGATATACTTTATTCTGTCAGCATTATCTCTAGATTTATGGAGAATCCCAACAAACTTCACCTTACAGCAGCTAAGAGGATCTTGCGATATCTTCAAGGAATCAAGAATCATGGAATCCTATATAAACAACAAGATGAAAATAGGTTGATTGGCTATTTTGATAGTGATTGGGCAGGAAGTTATAATGATAGGAAGAGTACATCTGGGTATGTGTTTTGTCTTGAAACAATTATAATCTCCTAGTGTTCAAGGAAGCAGAGTTCTATAGCCTTATCTTCTGCAGAGACAGAGTATATTGCAGCAAATAAAGCCGTTTGTTAGTCAGTTTGGTTGAGAAGAATCCTTTGTGATCTATAGCAAAATATTCTTGATCCTACCACTATTTTCTGTGATAATATGTCAGTCATTGCTATGACTAAAAATCCTGTTTTTAATACAAGATCAAAACACATAGAATTAAGGTATCATTTCATTAGAGAGATGGTTAGCAAGAAGGAGATTCAACTAGAGTTTATCAACACTTGTGATCAACTTGCAAACATCCTCACCAAAGTTGTTCCATCTGAGAAATTTCAGCAATTCAAGGAAATTTTTAAGACTACAAATTAAGAGGTGGTGCTAAATATAATTTGTAACGTACAATGTTTTTTATTAACTTTTATGTCTTTTATTAGCTTTTATGATCTTTCATTAAAAGGAAGTGTTTTTACTTCTTTATTAATTAAGCTTTGTACTATAAAACATGAGCAGAACAATAAGGAAATATAACAAGATTTGTGTCGGTATATTGAGCTGTAGCTCTACCATTTATCCTTTCAATTCCTTCTTCTTTTGTTTCCGCTTTTATTTCCAACAGCAGTAACAACAAAGACTATACGGATACTTTATCATGATTTGACAGTATAATCTGGATTTGTGGTTTAGTTTGCCCGGAATATGCATTCCATAACTTTCATTCTCAGCATGCTATGATTAGGTTTACATCATTATCAGTGAATCCATCAAGGAAAGTCTCATTAAATCTTGAACTACATCTAGTATTTCTTGATGGGCATTCGTGGTTATGATTGCTTTCATTTATTCAGTGGAATGGCTAATTATTATTGATATATCGATGATCATAACTTTTAAGCAGGAGGCTGTATTTATTTCCAGCTCTTCTGTTACATTCTCAATCTGCATCATTCCACAATTACAATCTAATTGAATATTGCACGATCGATAAGGTATTTACATGCACTAAACTCTGCAGTTCTTGGATGCTTGAGTACTTGCCATCTGTGTTTTGACTGTGTACATTTTGCAAGTCATTTCTCCTGCCATGTTCTCCAATACCAAGCACTTACATCAACATCGAAAGACCAACAACTACAAAGTGATCTGCAGCTCAATTTCCAAAAGTAGTTGCATGACTGACTTTCACTCAAATTAACATTATGACAAATTTGATATATGTATATTGATCATGAGCACATGGGCTTGTTCTTTCAATTCACCTTTTCCACTTTTTGCAGCTTAAAAGATTCTCAAATTAACACCCCCTCAACAGTACTAGTGCCATATATATATATATATATATATATACACACACACACACACACACACACATTTCTTTCATAAAGCTAGTTTTTCTTTATAGAGTAACTAATGCTGCTGGCTGTTTTTTGCAGGGCACGTAGGAAAATTGCGCCGCAAGGACTGGATCCTAGACAAGGGTATTTGTGTTTCAATATATATAGGAAATGTTATAAGTGGAGCCAACCAAATATCTAGGAAATACAAAAGGTCTAGACTAGAGTGTTCCAGCAAGAAAAATAGAAAAGAATATGAAACTGGGTATAATAAAATCACAAAAGAAGGTGAAAAACTACTGTTGGATTATAATCAAATGGGGCATTTGAAGTTGCAAATTTTGATCCAAATTAGCTAAGAACTTGCCTGCTGATGGGAAATTAATTAGCTTATCAGATTATTATTTTTATACCATGGACACAATTCTAGATGTGATTTCTGGGTGGATGACCATTTTCAAGAATCAAATCACAAGGGAGAGTTTGCCAATTCAAGTTCCTCAGTCGATCGGACACTTATACGTGGGTTAAAGAAATACCAAGTTATAAGATTCAAACGAGCAATCTTTTCCCCCTTCTCAATTGACTCCTTGTCACTGTACTTATAGATAAAGCTACTAGCTCACTTGCTAATTAGTTGTTGATGGGTTATCGTTTCCTCAAACCTTCTCCATTTAAAAGCTAACACATAAAAATCACAATTCAAAATGGGATTATGTTTTTCTTCGCGGCCAACCCCTACATTGGTGCAGGGCACTTTTGTTGCTTTAGTCCAACTTCGACATGTAGAGACAGTATATAGTGCAGGTTTGCCCTGTAATTGCTCTACTTATCCACAAACAAGCAAGAATGAAGGACATTCAACAATCTTAGCCGGCGCAGAGAGTTCTAGTTTGGTTGTCTATTAACTTTGACACTGCCTTGCTGAACATAAGTATCGGATGCCATTATATTCATTGGTATCCAGTGCAGTGTTATTAGGTTCCCATCACTATCTTTCAAAGATTAATCACTAAACATGTTCAACTCGAAGGAAACTTGTGTTTCACGGCATTTCCCTTGTTTTCCACTTCGAGCATCGAGTGACCTTGTGTAGTGCAATACTAAATGAATGAACCAATCATCAAATCTCTTTGACCGCCAAGGCCACTTACTCGATGGCTTTTCTATGGAATAAAATTGTTGATTCAAATTTAAAAAAAAAAATCAAATCTCTTAGAAAACTTCGGTTAGCTGTTCATTAAGAAACAATAGAGATTTGGTATTTTTGGTCACATTTGAAGGAGGCTAGAAATGCTTGACATGAGCAACCATGGAAGTCCTCTCCAGGGACCTACCATCATCGCTGTCTGAGTGAGAGACCGCCAACACTTTCAACCTTGATTGAATGAATGATATGTGTGGAATGTGCGAATGGGCCTCACCAATAATTTCATTTTATCTCTAATTTATGCCATTCCCAGTACAGACCAAAAGCACATGGAGTGCGATTAATTCTGTGGGCTTAGGGTGGGATCCCCACTTTTGGGAAAGCAAAACGCTAGCCAGGTATGAACCAAACATTCAAATACAACTTGAATAACCAGAAAAAATATAGTTTGGTTCTAATAAATATTTAAAATAAGATTTTTTTTAATAAATATTGAGATGATAACATATTAGATTGATTCGGGTCAATTCGGGTTAATCTGTTAATTTGCAGACCAAGTTATGAGATAATGATAACCTCATAGAAAGCAAATAAAAATAAATTATGAAGATCAATTGCCAATAAACTTAATGTTGAAGGAAAAAACTGAAAAAAAATCAAGAAAAAAAGGACTCAAGAAAATTACTCAAGTCAACCTAGGTTAAATGACAAACTCGCAACCCCAGGTCATGATATTTGGATAATTTAATAGAAAGCAAATTGAAACAAATTATAAAATTAAATTCTCAACCAACTCATGAATGTTGTAAGATAAAATTGAAAAAGAAATCGATTAAAAAAATGACACAATGAAAGACTTGAGTCAACCATGATTAACTCGCCAAATCTGTGACCTGAGTCATGAAATGAGAATAACCTCATAGAAAACATTCTTAAATAAATCAAAAAATCTAATTCCCAATCAACCTAATATGAGGGATGAAATTGAAAAAAAATATATTTAATTAGAAAAAGAAGAAAAAAACTCGAGATAATCGAGTTTACCTATCAAACTCGTAATTCGAGTCATGAATTTAGGATAACCTCATAAAAAAATTGAATAAAATTATGAAGCATAAATTAGTCATGATTCTTGGATAACCTAATAAATTTAATATTGAATGATAAAATTAAAATTGAAAAAAAAAGAGAGCATAAATTAGGAAGAAAAAACATTATTGCAGTGAATAGTTTCATGTGAGGATGGGTGTAGTAAAAATCGCCCCTCTATTAATTTTTTTTGTTAATCTATCATAAAGATTCATCTTGGAAGAGTGTTTGATATTGTAATTCAAGGTGTTTTTCAATTGAAAATATAATACAATAATATTTTTTATGGTTTTTCTTTTATTTTTAATATGAGTACTTTGAAACCATTAAAAAGCATATAAAAAGACATTAATTTGATGATTTTTTTAAAATAAAAAGCAATTTAAAAAGAACTTAAAACAAGGCTGGAATTAAAAAACAAACTCACTAGTCTAGTTTATAGATTACAATTTTTTAAGTTTGAAAGATTTTGTAAATGGTTTACTCAGTATTCAACTAAATAGAGATAAATTTGCTTTTTATGGGGTTATGCTAGTCTTATGACCCAGATCGTTAGTTTGACAAGTTAACACAGATTGAATCAGATCTTTTTTAGGTTTTTTTTAAATAATATTTTTTAATTTCATCATTTAACATTGAGTTGATTGGGAATCTAACTTCATAATTTATTTTGATATGCTTTTTATGAGGTTATCATGGTTTTATAACCCCGGGTCGTAGATTTAGCATGTTAACTCAAGGTGACCAAGATCAATCCAATATGTTACTATCTCAAATTTTTTTTAAAAAAATGGTATCTTGATTTTTCTTAAATTAAAACATGTTTCTACTGGTCATTCGAGTTGTCTTTGAACCTGTCAAGTTGACTAAGTTATATCAAGTCAAACCTTACATGATTATTTTTTATTTAACTAAAAAGTATGTTAGCAATGCCTTAATATTTTTTCTTACATAATTTTTTTAATATAATCTACAACATAGTGCATATCAACAATCCAATAATATGCTATTTAAATGAAAACAAAAACAATCTATTCTTAATCTATAGTTAGCCTATTCTAATCAATTATCACTAATGAGGCCATCCATTATTCATAAGAGTTGACTCCACTGAATATGAAGATTTCTAAAGGCATGTAATCCTATACATTAGGTATTAAAGGATTTTGGGTTGATGTTAAAAAAACAAATCATATGGAGTCACTTCCTAGTTTTGCATAAAAATTAAATTTTACATTATAGAATACACTAAAATAGTTGTATATTTCACTATAAGTGCAAATTTCAATTTAGCAATCCACAATAATTTTAAGTCTTTTTGTTCTAATTTGTTTCTCAAATGTTTTTTTTTTAATTTTAGCCTTTTATGATCAATTTGATAACCAATTTATTAAAATTTGTTAAAGAAAAAAAACATTTAAAAACAAAGGATCAAAGTGTAAAACAAGGAAAAACACCTTGTTCAATCTCAAATTCACACAAGAATACTTTTTGGTCCACCAACCTTTCCTTTTCTTCTTTTATAGTCCTTATAGTTTTGGAATTTTTTGTTTTGGTCTAAAGTTTTATTTTGTTCATTTTTTTCATCTCTTGATTTCATAGGAGAGAGAAACTCACCGATAACAACAAATAAGAAATGAAGTCATGAGTTGGCCATATTGTAGTGATGAAAAAGGCCGATATTGGTGTAAATAGGTTCCATTTGACAATAGCAGTTCCATGAATATATTTTTTAAAACCTTTAACTTGCATGCACAAGTAAATTGAAGTCGAGAGAGAATTTTATTTTTCCATTTGATTTTGTATTTTTGAACCAATTTAAAGGTGTTATGAGTTGAGAGACTAGTTTATTGAGGTTCTAAAGATTTTTAATAGGAGTTTTTGGGTAAAAATATGTTAAAAATAGATTTTTTAGACCAAAAAAATCAAGCCTTATTTTCCTTGAAAATATGTTTTTATGTCAAAATATGTTTTGATGTCAAAATTTGCTCTTAAAGAGAAAATATATAGTAATAATATTTTGACTTAGGGCTTTTATGTGATCCTTATTCAACATAATTTTGTGTTCTTATATTTGATGTCTTTCTTGTATTACTTTTATATGTGTCAGTTGGTTTCAAAGCCTAATGATCTCATGGTATTTTTACATATGTATGTTGTAATCTCTTGGATATTTGTTTGCTTATTGTGTGCTGTTAACAACCACACTAGAAAGAGGCTGTAGAGCAAGGCATGGTCAAAGAGGGGATGATGAGCTTTCCTTTTGGGAGAAAAACATCCAAGAGCTTATGATAGACGATATGCAAAGGAAAATCATATAATTGACTCATCAATTAGATCAAAGAGACCTACAATATGCAAAGAAAAATCATATAATTGACTCGTCAATTAGATTAGAGAGACCTACAAGAACAAGTCTAAAAGGAGAGTGACCATGGGTCCTTAGGAAGTACTATAAACCTATAACAAAGAAAGGAGTAGAGGAGGTAACATTTTTATTAGGAAAAAACAGAATCAAAGATTTTAGATTTTGTATTAAAATCCCTAAGTTCATAAACACTTTACAAGAAGAGGAGTTAATAAAGCTTATTAAATGACTTTAACTGTGGAGAAATAAAAGGTTGATAGGGTAACTAACAAAAATGGATTTTTATTTGACCAGAATAATAAAAAGATGCGAACCAAAGAACATAAATAATCCATTTAACTTAAATTAGTAGCTAAAAAAACCATAAATCAGGGTTCTAGTTTAAAATTTTAATGTTCATATATGTTAAGCTGAGGCATCAAATTAATGAGTGCAATAAGCTAGAGAGTCATCCAAGTAAAAATATGTTGGTAAAATAACCTAATGATAAGGCAGGTGATCCTGTTTTTCATGATTTTAATGGTAATAAGGGTTTTTGCAAAGTGATAGTTGTGCTAACTTTGTCATTTTAAAAAACTTATTTGCTTCTAAGGGTAATTCAGATAAAGATTGGCTATGCACTAGTCTATTCTATTCAACTGGTACCATTAAAGATAGGGTATAAAAATTGATCATTAACAGTGGTAGTTATGAGAATATGGTGTCAACTAAGGTAATAAAAAAGATACAGCTTAAGATTAAAAAAAAAAAACCTTAGCCCTACAAATTAAAGTGGCTAAATCAAGATAACAAGGTAATCATGGATGAATGTTGTCTTATTTTGTTTTCTATAGACAAAAGTTATTTATAGTGTTTGGTGTGATGTTATGTTTATGGATGCAATTCATCTATTATTAGATAGACCATGGTAATATGATAAGAATGTCATGCATGATGGACGATGTAATATTTAGAGCCTCGGTATAAGGGGAAGCATATAGTATTGGTGCTTAGGAAAGAGGGGTAAGTTGTTTAAGGCATGGGTAAAAAATGTTGTTTTATCCCATTTTATAGAAGAAATGGAAGCAAAATAAGAATGAGATTGCAAATAATCAAAATGATATGAGAAAATGTATAATATGGAACAAACCATTGACAACTAGTAATGGTTCTATAAAGATTTAAAGTGTTTTGGACATTGATTCTTTCCATACTTTACATGATTCTATTAAATGTATAATGTCAGTATATTAGGAGTCAATGGAGTGTAAAGGAATCACTTTTAATGGTTGACAACAACAACAACAACATAGGCAGATAGATGGCCAGAACTCAATAATGAGTTCTTTTCAACCTCGTGAGACTGATGTAGGCAATTTTTCCCCAAAACATAGTTTTATGTTAATGGGCATAAATTTCTACCTGATCGTTGGATCATGTTTAAATTATTTTATATATTTTAGAAGATTATAGAGACCTTATTTGATTTAGTGTTAAGATTTTGTAGCAATTAGAGATCAGAAAGAATTTTTGATAGTGCCTAAAAGTAATTATTTAATATTTGCTATATTTTCCTAGTTGGCTTATGATTGTTTTCCTTTTTTATTTAGAACTTTTTTATTATTTTCAACTTTGTTTAGGATTTTTTTTAGTATAAATAAAATTATTTAGCTTGTATTTTAGGAGACTACTTGAAGAGAAAATATCTAATAATATAACTTTGAACTAGGGCTTTTATGTAATCCTTATTCAACATAATTTTGTGTTGTTGTGTTTGCTGTCTTTCTTGTGTTGCTTTAGTCTGCATCACATACCCACATAGTAAGCTGAATTTAGGACAAGTTGTATCCTTTTTATGAGCTTTAAATATTAAGAAACTTATTGAACCCAAAAAGAAATTGTCATTAGAGTAGCTGATCAAACAAATGGTTCCCAAAAAAATTAAAAAGTAATAATAAAAAAAGGCACAAAGTGATTGATCCCTTGATTATACTGGAAAGATCCAACTTCCTTGTCAAGTTGATTCATCCTACTAGATTGACCACAATGTGAGTTTTGAAATCGCTTATTAGGTTTGTTAGGAGGAATGATACCTTTAAAAGAAATGAATCGTTTATTGTGTTTACAAAACATAAAATCCATTATAAATATTCTAAAAGCAACTTCGCACTAATTTGTCTAATAATCACATAAAAAAAAACATTTATCCTCTGAATTATTTTAAATTATTACACACAAAATCCTCACCTAACCTAGGAAATCCAAAAAAACTCAAATTTTCAACTTAATTGTAAATTAACAAAAAATAATAATTGGTACCCTTTAAATAACCCATCATTAGTTCAATTTTAACATATCTAAGTTAGAAAAACATACTCAATTTCATCAAGTGACAAATTACACCAATTTCCTACAAATCTCAAACAAACCTTAAAATACAAATCATACATTAATAGAATAAAATTATCATTATAAAAGTAAAACACTGAAATATACATACAAACTATAAATTCCACAAACAAATTCTAAATAAATTAAATTTAAACATAAATGGGTGTTACAACAAAAATAAGTGTGTGTTTTTACTTGATAGAGTGAAGCTTGATAAAAAAAAATGGAACCAGGAGAGAGAGGTTGCATTGGGATCAGCAAGTTGGGTGGCTAGATTTTAGAGGAGGGTTGTCAAGATTTTAAAGAAATTAAGGTTAGGGCTTGAATTGAATCGAAGAATAAGAAATGGGGGTGTGAACTATTGGGTTTTACTTTCCTTTAAAATCATTGATAAAAATTCTATCAGCAGTTTTGTCGATAATTCAACATGTCAAAAATGCCAACAAAACTGCCAATGGAATTTTGTTTTTATTTTTTATTTTGTTTTTATTTTTATTTGAAATTATTGATGAAAACCCTTTTGGCACAACTTTCATCAGTAAACAACAATAAAATATTTTTCAACGACAATTCTGTTGTTTCATTTTTTTTTTTGTAATTTTCTAGTGGTGAATTTTTTTTATTTAAAAAAAGCATGTTTAGAAAATAACAAATTGTTTTCTAGAAAACATGCATTTTTTCCTCTCTAATTCTTCAATGTTCAAAAAAAAATATATAAAACACCAATTTTTTTTTTAACATTCTCCACAATAAAAATAAGGACTTTGTTTGGTTAACCTAATATTTTGTAGTCATTTCTTTTATAATTTTTAATTTAAGACAAACAAAGCCTTTGTTTTCTATTTTATAAGAATTATATCTAATAAACATATTCTCTTAATTTCCATGAAAAAAATCTATTTATAATAAATAATTTTTTTTCCCAAAAGTAAACACAACCTAAATATCTCAAAACAAAAGACATGTTTAAATTTTATTTTTTTTAGGGATAAATTAGCAAGTACATTTTTTGCTTAATATTTGTATTTGTATTTTTTTCCTACTTCTATTTCACTTGAAATCTTTCCTATTTATCAAGAATCATTTCAATTTACAAATTTAAAATATTAGGTGAAGCTCTAAACTTTAAGCTTTGCACTATCTTGTGCTGAAATGTAATTTAATTAGAGAATAAGTGTAACAGTGTTAAACGTGCATAGGATGCACACTTCATCAGGCTGTCCAAAACAATGCCTAAGGGTGTTGGCAGCCATGCTAACAGTGGGAGAAATCGGCAAGCACAGATTTATGCAGTTGTAGGTTCGTCAAAGAGAAATCGGCAACACAGATTGTTGACGAACATGGGCTTGACGATGGAATATCCAAGCCAGGCAGGAAAACTCGTCAGGGGCATAGGCTGACGAGAACAAGGGCTGTCGAGGAATTCGGCAGGGAAGACATTGGCAGCCTGCACGCAGATGCGAATTCGGCAGCGCGCAACAGCTTTTGCAAGTCATGGGTTCGACTTGGCACGATCTGAAACTTGGATGAAGGACTGTCCAACGCATACGAGTGACTCAACTGCTGACGCAGCAAGAGCTGGCAGATGTGGCTGCCAGGTGGGCATGCAAAACGTGGGTTAGTAGCAGTTATGGGCATCCAAGATCATGGGAGATGTGCTGGAGAACGTGGGAGCATGGCTAGAAGTGCTCTCAACCCACTAAGATCATGGGAGATCATGGGGGAAAACTACCCACTACTTGGTAGATAATGAGGCCACTATGTTCATGGGTGAACATGGGTGAGATAGTGTCCCACTACTTTCTAAAATGTAGGAATGGAAGTTGTGTCTTGTAAATGCTTTTCTATAAATAGTTGCTGCAGCTTTTGGTTATGTATGCATGTAGAGCACGAGATTAGAGAGATTCGCTTGGTGTAGCATGCAATCTTTATGCATAGCACACATACGGATTTGTGTATAGTTTCCTTTGTTTACGAGATCAATAAAGGTTGTGCAAGAGTTCCTATAAAACTTGTCGTGCACTTTAATTATTTTATTCTACTTGTGTATTCCGCTTGCTTAGTTACTAGGCAAACATGAGTGGGATTGGCGAGGGAAGGCTGAGTCTAGCGAGGGACTAGGCTGTCGCACGGGTTTGTTCGCGTAGCGAAAAATTACCCCGTGACAATAAGTACATTGAAATTTGAATTCTACATGAGAATTAATAGTTTGAAATCATATTAAAAAATTATATCAAATTAAAAAATTTAAATTATTAGATGAGATTTTAAAAATAATTTTATATTAATCTCTAATACAATTCTCAAGTAAAAAGTATTTTGAACTTAAAATTAATATAAGCTAACATCATTCATATAACAATTTTAATATTTGAATATTATTTTAGTTTATACTTCCTATAGATCTCCAGATTCCGAAGGTTAAATTGACCTTCATAACACCTTCAATTTATTTTATGTTTTCTCGTCTTTCGGCCATGTATAGAACTATGGTGAGGAATTGATCAATTCAATTGGAAATATCTTGAGATTACAATTTAAAATTCTATTTGAGCCTAGAGAACAATATTTTCAAAAAAAAAAATCTATGAGAGAATTGAGAAAGCTTCTTAAAAAGACATTAGTTCATTGGCTTCTGCCATGTCATGGTTCAAATAATTTTTTTTAGGTAAAAACAAATGTCAAGAGTGTGAGAAATTATTTGGTAATATAATTAAATTTTATCAAACATGTCAATCTTAAAACCTCCTAACCTAATATCTTGTCTAACTCGAATTTCCAATTAAATTACGTGAGAGCTGACTTGACATGAATCGTCCCTAAAATAGATGTTTATTAGAGATTGTGATAACCCTATAAAAAACAAGAAAAAATATAAATCATGAAATTTATTCCCTAAATATTGAACAATGACATAAAAAAATCAATTAAAAAAAATTAAAGGACCAAAAACTATATATATAAACATATTGGGTTCATTGGATAAATCTGTCAAACCCGTGAATTGAATAACCTAGGTCAACTCGCATGAAACATGTGCCAATTGAACATCAACTCAATATCAAAGGATGAAATAAAAAAACAAATTTAAACAAGAAAAAAAAATTAAACCTGTCAAACTCGCGAACAGGTTAATGGACTTTATAAAGTTTTAAAAAATTGTTTTTGAAACTATTTTTATTAACTATATGATACAAATTAGACAATCACAAAATCAAGTTCAAATAAAAAGAAAATAAAAGAAAAAAGATGCCCAGTCAAACTCGCAAACCTGGTCATTGACTCCACAAATCTTAATAACTTGGTTTTTTTTCTGAAATTATTTTTTATTTAACTAAATATTAAAAAAATAGATGATTATAAAATCAAGTATTAACTTAATATCAGGATGTTTGTTTGATACTATAATAATATTATAAAAAGCCGAAATAAAAAAAACAAATTATAATATCTAATTCTTAATCAATTTATTATTAAAAAATAAAATAAAAAAACAAACTTGAAAAAAATCAATTAACAAATCTAAGCAAAAAATCAAAGAGATTTAGAAATCCAAAAACTAAACTTAAAGAAGTGGGGAAAAGTGACAAATCTAGAAAAAGTGGCAATTCAATAAAGACAAATTCAATAATCAAAGCAAAAAGAAAAGGATCTACTGGGAATTAATTTTTTCCCACACTTGTAGTTTTTGTTATAATATAATATAATTTTATTGAAATATTTTAAAAGACCAATAGAACCACAAACTGGGAATTAATTCGACTTTGTGTTTTCATTTTTATTTTAGTTTATTTTTGGTTTCGTGGCTCACAACCGCTCACAAAGCACTAAATAATATTAGTTCCTGAAAGGTGGGCTGACGAGGATTATTCTTACTTCTTAGTTACCCTTATATAACGTGTGCGTGTGCGTGTGCGTGTGCGTGTGCG
>Ga0325411_1005985_pt1 | contig 13391 bp, 12 predicted proteins | sample PopdelMetagenome_13_FD_206181 | JGI IMG/M metagenome (GOLD analysis project Ga0325411, IMG submission 206181) | Populus deltoides microbial communities from Bellville, Georgia, United States - Xylem-PdIQD-R4 | ecosystem: Host-associated > Plants > Phyllosphere > Stem > Wood/Secondary xylem... | reverse complement strand
AGTTACAATTGGCTTTTATTGCTGCAGCTAGAGAAATGTCTGATGTTCACACTTTCTTTCAGAATTTGATCTTTATTATTAACATTGTTAGTGCTTCTTGCAAGCATAATGATGAGTTACGGGCTTTTCAAGCAGCTACAATTGAGCATCTAGTTGATATTGGTGAGACTGAAACGGGTAAAGGAGTTAATCAAGTAGGTGGTTTGCAACGACCTGGAGATAGCAGATGGAGTTCGCATTTCAAATTAATTTGCAGTTTAATAAAAATATATGGGGTAACTTGCTTGGTTCTTGAAAACATTGCTTTAGATGGATCTACTTATTCTCAACGTGGTGATGCAGCCTTTTCATTTAAGTTGTTAATGTCATTTGATTTTGCATTCTTCTTACATATAATGAAGAATGTTATGGGAATTACTGATGTGCTTTGTCAAGCATTGCAACAAAAATCTCAGGACATTTTAACTGCTATGCATTTGGTGACTAGCATAAAGACTTTAATTCAGAAGTTAAGAGACGATGGTTGGGAAACTCTTTTAGAAGATGTGACATCATTTTGTAAGTATCAAGACATTGAAGTTCCTGGTATGGATGCTTGTTTTTCTAGTGTGGGACGATCTCGTCGTAAAACAAAATCAGTAATAGTTGAGTATCACTACCGAGTTGATATATTTACAGCTATCATTGATTACCAATTGCAAGAGCTAAATAATAGATTCAATGAGCAGGCGATCGAGCTTCTTAAATTGAGCACATCTTTAGATCCTGGAAATAGCTATAAATTATTCAATGTTGAAGATATATGCTTACTTGTTGACAAGTTCTATCCTGAAGATTTTTCTGACCAAGAAAAAATTCATTTGAGATTTCAGTTGCAACATTATGAGCTTGATGTACCCAATCATCCAAAGTTAAAGAATATGTCATCGATTGCAGATTTATGTCAAGGATTGGTTGAAACAGAAAAATCAACAATTTATCCACTCATTGACAGGTTGATTCGGCTTATCTTGACTCTTCCTGTTTCGACAGCAACTACTGAACGAGCTTTCTCAGCGATGAAGATTGTTAAAACAAGACTTCGCAATCGGATGGAGGATGATTTTCTTGCAAATTGTTTGATTGTCTATATAGAAAAAGAAATTGCTGAAAGATTCCCAATTGATATGATAATCGATGATTTCTATTCTATGAAAGAACGACGAGCACAATTAAAATAAAATATGTAAGAATTATTATTTATTATTTTATTTCAAAGTTTATTAAACATAAATAATACTTCGTTTTAGTTAATGTTTCTTATATACTTTGTATGTTTGTATTTAATAGGTACAAATATTATTATATATTTTGTAATACGTTCTTTAAATAAAACTAAATCAAGCAGTTTTTATTTTATTTTTACAACTTATATATAATAAATCCCTATAACAAATAATCCTAGCTCCGCCCCGGAGTATGAGCCATATATATGTTAGATTCAAAATATTATAGGTATTTGTTACTTTTTATATGTAATATGTTATAACCAAAATGTTTTACTTATGAATTAATAAATGTATTTGCTTAGTATTAGGTTGGTTTGTTGTTATATGATGATTGACATATCATGGTTGATCTTCATGATTTTGAAGATGATGATGAACTTGCTTATTATTATCAATCTTTTTGGCTCAAGACATGTTACATTATACTTGAGTTGTTAAGAGAGACATTAAATCTTGATGATGTTGTCTCAAAGAATAAGGCCACATAGACAAGTGGAAGCCATGCTATTGATAAAACTGACCCAACCACTCGTCATTGCAAATATAGATAGACTCATATATTTGTTGAGAGAACATTTATATTGTGTTATTTTTTTTAGTTATGAAGTTTTTTTTTATTACTTTTATAAAGTTATTTTGGCCAATTATTTGGTTGATTTTAATAAACTTATATTTTATGAATTTTCATATTTATTTTGGATAAATAGAATTTAAAATTTTAATTTACCTATGAACATTTAAAAATCATAAACATGTTTTTTGTAATTTCAAATAAGATATTTACATGTTAAAAAAGACACATTGTTCTATTCTATTATCGACAACATTAATTATTTTTATAATTAATAAGTAAAAAAATAAAAAATTATTATACAAATTACCGTTATAATTACAAAAAAAAATCAATGTTAAAATATCACAGTTATAATTAACAAATAAAAACAACATTAATAATTAGATTTTTTATTGGACTTTCTCCTACATCCTTTGCTTTTTTCACCACCATGTTGAATTATTGATTTTGAGTTTTGGATTACACTCATGGATTTAAGTTTAGAGGGTTTTAAAATTTATGATTGTTAGAGATTATGGAATTGGGTTATGGATTTTCCAACAACACAACGTGCTGCTTCGCGAACAATTTTTTTTTTTAAACAATCCGCTTAACAAGCCACCGTACAACGCTTTTTTAAACTATAAGAAGCTTTATTATTACAGGTACTGTTTCTTTATCTTTCTTCTCTTGTTTTCTTTCAGTAACCCTTTTCTAGGCAATCAGAAAAGGCGATAGGAGAAATGGAAAGAGAGGAAAAAGAGCTGGAAGATGAAATCAAGTTGGCTGGAAATGCACTTCTTTCATCTCCATCTTCCGTTTCACAACTCCTTCTTTTGCTTGAGGTAATTTTTTTTCTTTTATCATCTCTCCACTTTACTCTTTCTCTACTGTATGTTTTTTTTGGAATAATAAAGGGTGTGTTTTAGGGTTTCTGTTTTCTAAGTAATTGAGCTTTTTTATTAAATTAAGTTTTCTGTTTCTGCCAACATTTTTTTATGTGGGTGGGAAATAAATTACAACTATCTTGAATCGGCTACAGTCTGCTCTTTTTTAGGAGGTGTTTTTTTTTTTTAGTTTGTTTAATGAAACTTAGGTGTGACCATATCAGATTAGTTTGGTTCGACTTCAATGTGCGGGTGCATCTTATTGTAAGCTTTGGTTTTGGTTGATATTATATATCAAATTTTCTTTTCCAATTTTGCACTGCATTTCTTTTAAAGTTACAAGGGTGTTCTGAGGTTGATGTTGCATGTACACTTTAATTTTGGGTTTTGAGTCCAACTTGAAGTAAAATAAAGTTCTTGAAATGGAATTGGTTGAAGTTTGTCCTGCTGTGGTTATGCCAATATTCAGTTTGAATGCAATCTAGAATGCGTTTTGGACTTCTTTTTGTTATTTGACTGTCAATAATTTTGATCAACCTGAGGTTCCTAGTAATCTTGTTGATTATCTGACTTGTACTGGGAAATGTCACACAATACCTAAAAGTTAAATGTCTCAACCTCCGAGGTGAAGATGTCGGTTGGAGTGTTTTATCTATTACCCTCTATTTACTATCTGTTAAGCTCAATTCTTCTTGTCTCTCTCTGTTTAAATGCAGATGCAAATGCATTGTCTCATTCATTTTCCTTTTGTTTTCTTTTCCTTTTTCTTAGAAACTTGAGGATTGTTTAAAGAGAGTGAATCAGTCTCCTTCCAAGTCAATGCAAAGGGCAGTAGAGCTTGCAATGAAGGCACTTATGGCCAAAGAACTTTTGAATCATTCGGATGTGGATGTGAAAGTTTCTGTTGCATCATGCTTCAATCATATTCTAATAATAACGGCACAAACCTTTTCATATGATGATGAACAAATGAAGGTACCTACCCCTTTATGTGTCTCATGTTTCTATTTCCAAAGGGACTAAGAATTTATTTGGTGCATGAATGTAATTGCATAGTCTTGTGCGTACGCCAAGATACTTTAAACTGACCGTGTTTTCAATTTTCATAGTCTTGTGTATGTGTATTTTGCTTTTACGTGTTTTATCTAACATTGGATTGTTTTACAGGAAATTTTACAGCTGATTGTAGCTTCATTTGAAAATATATCTGACACCTCAAGCCCTTCATACCATAAAAGGGTTTTGATTCTAGAAAAGTTTGCAAATGTCAGATCATGCGTCTTGATGGTGGATCTTCAATGTTATTCCTTGATCATGGAGATGTTTAAACATTTTTTGACAAATATAAGGTGAGATTGACCGAGTGCAAATGTTTTCTTTTTCAGTCAACTTGTCTCAGCTAATTCTCGAGTAAATTAGTTTTGTTACTTTTTCAGCTTTTGTTCAGGTGGTCTTCGATCTTTAATATTTTGCCACATATAGTTGGTTTTAAATAATTAGGACTTGAATGCTATTTTTTTTTCCATCTGTTTTTGTAACACACTAAGTAACCCACTCATGAAGCATAGCTTGTTGGCAATGATTCATATTGCAATGCTTTTTTTTTTTGTCACTCTTCATGCTTCTGTTACTTAAGAATTGTTTCCTTTATTATAAACCTTCTGGTCCGTCTTTCAGTTGTACTATGCTTGCTGAACCAAAAAAGGCAGATATGCAGATTTCGAAAAGTATCAATGAGTTTTCCCCCCTTCTATGGGAAATAATGTATCAGTTGCACGTGCTTGATTTTATTTAAGTATGATAGTATGCCAATAAATCTGAGTGTTTCATGGAAAAGATTGTAACTCACAAGTGTATAATGCATTTCTTTTTCATAGCATGGATTATAACTGTTGAACTGAATGTGCACATTTTTTAGGGAACACCATCCTGACATTGTATATTCATCTATGGGGCTAATTATGATTATAATCTTGGACGAAATTAAAGAGATCCCATTGGAGATTGTCAACCTCCTTTTGGACTGTATAAGAAACAGAAACCAGGTGAATATATAATCAACTTTTTTTTTTCTTTTTTCCTGTCAAACTTGTATAGATGCTTTATTATTAAATGATCAGGTATTTTTTTCTTTTCTTTTTTCACCAGGATGTTTTGCCTATTGCACAAAAGCTTGGAGAGAGAATATTTGAAAATTGTGGATCAAAGCTTGCTCCCTACATGCCTCAGGCAAATTATTGTGGCCAGACACATATTAGGGGCAAGCTGCAGGATTCAGGAAGTCATACTGAGGTTGTTGTATTTATCTCATTTCACATGAAAATAGGATCACTTTAATAGTAGGATTCACAATACATTCTCCATGCAGCTAGTTGTGAAGGATAACAGTGATAGAGGAGAAGGCTGTGGATATCAGGTTTTTGAAAAGGTGGGGAATAGAGAGGAAAGCAGAACGATCAAAGAAAATGCTCCCTACGTGCCTCAGGCAAATTATTGTGGCCAGACACATATTAGCGGCAAGCTGCAGGATTCAGGAAGTCATACTGAGGTTGTTGTATTTATCTCATTTCACATGAAAATAGGATCACTTTAATCAGTAGGATTCACCATACATTCTCCTTGCAGCTAGTTGTGAAGGATAACAATGATAGAGGAGAAGGCTGTGGATATCAGGTTTTTGAAAAGGAGGGGAATAGAGAGGAGAGCAGAAAGATCAAAGAAAAGGATTTCGAAGAGAAGACACTTAAAGAGGAAGGTGAGATTTTCCTAAGGGAGTTTATGAAACAGAAGAGAAGTAGAAAAGGGGTCAAAACGAAGCAGAAGGTTAGCGTTCCACAATTTTTTCCTTGCTTCTTTGTAAATCTAAATTTTGTAATGTGACCATTGTCATAGTTGCTGCGAAGAGTTTTTCTGGCTGCGTGATTTTTCTGTTAAATTACTTTACAAGTGTGAAGCAAGGCATTTGAGTTTTACAGTCCAGTTGGATTTACAATGCATTTGCTTCACAGCCAGTTGTGAAGGAGAAGAATGATGGAGAAGAAGGCAGCGAAAAGCAGGTTTTTGGAGAGGAGAATAGCAAGGAAGACAGAAAGGAGAAAATCAATAGAGAAGAAGGTTGTAAAGAGCTGGGTTTTCAAGAGTACCATAGTGAGGAAGGCAAGAAGGCCAAAAAGAAGGTTTTCAAAGAGAAGAAAAGTCAAAAGGAAGATGTACATTTCCTAAGGGAGCGTGTGAGAAGTAGAGAAAGGGTAAGAAAAGACCAGATGCTTAGTATTCCAATTGATGTTGCCTTCTTCGCCTCTTGGTTGATTGTATTTTGTAATGTGATTTCTCTTGCCTCATGATTTACTGGAGCAGTTCTTTGTTGATGATATTTTTGTTTAATAAAGTTTTTCCTTTTCTTTTTGCAGGGTAGACGAGAACTTAAGTTTGAGGGAAAACAAGCCATGGACACTAGGTGCAGTCAGCGGAAAATGCATGAGTTTCTTTCAAACTTAAAGGGGAAGAAGAGAAGCATAATTGAAAATTCAATCTTCTCTGCCTTCCTTGATATTCCTAGATGCCCCATTAATCGCAATCTGGCAGCAGCTCTTATTGAATGCTATGATTCTGAAAAGGATGCATTTATTGTAGCAGGCCAGCCACTCAAGTTCTGTGGCAAAGAAATTGAGAAATGCATTGGACTCAGCTTTGAAGGGAAAAGGGTGGACATGAATATTTTGGGAGGGCATATTTATCCTCAAATTATATGGAAGTACTTTGAAATAGTGAATGGAAATGCAAGAATCAAAGAGAAGTCAACAGATGCCAGTAACGAAAAGGATGATGGAGAACTCAAAAGTTCCTCTTTGATACCTGAAAGTTTGCTTCTGCAAAAACTAAACCTGATGAGTGTCGGTGGAAAAGGGGAAGCTGAGGACTTCCTTCGTCTATCCATTGTATACATGTTCAATATATATTTCTTTCCATCCGCTTCCAAATATATATATTGGTGGCCGCTCAAATTCCTGGAAAATCTACATGATTTTGGCTCGTATGCCTGGGGACGGGCTGCATATGACTATTTACATATATCTCTAGAAAAAGCAGCAAGCAAGTTGGCATATCAGAACAAATTCTACGTGTCCTTGAATGCATGTGTTCCGTTGTTGCAGGTATAATGGTATTATTGACTAAAAGTAAGGCGTTATTGTTATTTTTTGGATTTCACATGTTTCTTTTGAATTTCTCTTAGACACTGGCAACGGAACGGATCAACAAGTTGCGAGTCCTAGCTCCTCCAACAAACCTAAATCCCTCTGTGCTCAATTATACTAAGAATGAGAGTAGGTCATTCGATGCAATCCAAAAGGTGTTGGCCAAGCTGCAACCTGATGAGGTAATATGGCAGCAAAAGCAATAATGATTTGTCAAAACTAGTCATAATATTCAATTTCAACCACAACTCTTTTATATAATTGCTCAAAATAATGTCACTATAGTTACGTCTTGCATTCTCTTTTCAATTTGCCATGTAAAGAAAATCAAAGTTTTAATTGTTTCTTGCCGAGATATATAGATCAAGAAATGCAAGGATTGTGAAGGTGTCAAGAACAGTACTCGGTTGCAAGGAGGAGCCAATGTGAAGAGCACAAAAAGGCAGAAAACTCAAAATGAAGAGGAGGATGGGTTGGTAATTACGATATAGCTCTTGTAGTTCATGATCTGCAGCAAAATGAAATAGTCTAACTGTACTTCATGATCTGCAGCAAAATGAAATAGTCTAACTGTACTGTGTTAGTAGGGAGAGATAACATGGGCATTATTATTTAAACTCACTTTTGTTTATTATTGTCATGTATAAATATATTTCTTTTTTCTTTTTTATGTCTGAAAGATACGAACATTTTACCATTCGTTTTTTTCTTTTTTGGAAGACCATTTGGCATTAGCCAAAATTAGCATTACATTAAAATTACAATTACAAAAAAAAAAAAAAAACCTAAAACAGAACCCAGATGACGCTTTATGCACTACAGTGTTTTATTGTCATCACTTTTTTTTTTGGGCTATTTCATCCTTGCACTTGCTTGATGTTTGTATCGATTTATATATTATTATCTGCTTTTATTTGCATTCTATTGTAAGAGCGAGGTTCTTAGGAGTGTTCGATGTTCTTAGGAGTGTTCTATCAGTTAATTGAAGACCAATTTTATATAAAATAAAATTAATTCATTGCTGAGAAAAAAATTAAAAGAACAAGGATAAAAATTAAAAAAATAGAAGTTTTATTTTTACTGTTCAAGAGATGCGGAAAACTAGTTTTGATCTTGATGTTTTAAAATTTCACATATTTATATTTTATCTTTATTGTTTAAAATTTTTATCTCTAGGTCCTAAATTTTATTTTATTTGTGCTTTGATCCTTGTATATTGAGAGATAAGATAAAACGTCACTGAAAAAGGAAAAGAAAAAAAATATTTCGTTGTCCACATTCTAATAATAAAAAAAACTGATTTTGATGTCATTTGATAAAATTAAATTTGATTTTGTAACTTAGATGTGTTATAATTAAAAATATAATGGGTTGTTTTAATGGGTACCAAAAACATTTTATAAATATTATTAAGTTAGAAATTTAGGGAAAATTGATTTTTTTATGGAATTGATAAAATCAATATTATTCTATACACATTTCATAAGGAATAAATAATTATTTTTAGATGTATCGAGATTTACTCGAAAGATTGTATACGCAAGATTATCTGCAAGGAGTTGAGAGTTTTATTAATTTTGTACTTTTTAATATGAATAATATTAGTGCAAATAAAATTAGATGTCTATGTGTGAAGTATGAGAATAATAAATTCCACCATAAAAATATTGTGATGATGCATCTACTTAAAAAGGGTTCGTCAAGAAATACTTATGTTGATTTGCACACAAAAAACTCTGTAAAATCCTATGCTTTTATTGTAAGAAGTATAATACAATATAAATAGTATTTTGTTAGAGGGTCTAAAATAAAAGGAAAGAAAGACTGAAATGGTTGAAGAAAAGAGGATTAGGGCCGAATGTTAGAGATGGAAATTAAAATGGGGAGTAAAATGAATTTAAGAAAAATAAGAGAAAAAATAAAAATAATAGAATAACAAAAAGTAATGACCTCTCTTGTAAAGAGAGAAACGGTCACCTTAAATAAAAGGGAGAAGGGGAAGGGAGAACTTTCTGTGACTTTTTAATTCTAAGAGCGAACAAATCAGAAAAGGAAATTGAGAGAAACATAGAGAGAGAGATTAGTAGTAAAAACATTACGTAAGTAGGAATTCAAGGACATTAAAGAAAAGTAGGAAGAATCGGAGAAGAAGGGAAATAAATCAAGAAAGTGATCCTTTATATTTAAGATTTATTGGTAAGGTGTCTTGACATCCTTATTCTCTTATTCTTTTTAAACTTGAAGAAAAAGAGAAAAGATCTAATTTGTTTTTAAAAAATTAGGGTTCATGTAGATTGGAAAAACCTTAGTGATTTGGTAAAGATTTCATTAAATAATATTGTAATAAGAAGTATTTAGAAGAAATAAACAACAAATTAAAGAAAAATTCAAGGGTAGAAACCTTAATTAGGTTTGGCTAATTAGGGAAAACTTTATGTGTAATCTTTGCTTGAATTTATGTATGATTATTGTGGTACAAACATCAAGGATGTGATAAATTTAAGTTTAGGCATGAAACTAGATGGAAAAATGAGTTGAATTCTTTAATTCTAAGGTTTTGAATAATATTGGAGAAAATCATATTTCCATAAGAAACAATAAAATTTTATGATTATGGAATAAAATTAAGGGTAATCTTGTGGAAGAATTGAGAAGAAACCTTTAGGGAGGAAGATGAAGGGTTTTGGCCACAATGAGTTTTGTAAGAGAAATAGGGATTTGTAGTATTTGAGTGTATGTCCTTTAAGAATTCATCATTTGATGTGTTAAGTATGTAACTTGAATGAGTATGAAATGATCTTAAAAGAAAAACTCAAGAATTTTAAGGATGAAGGTTTGAGCTAGAGAAAGAAAGAAGAAATTTTTTTTTCTAGAAATAGACTAGCCATTTTGAGAAACGGCTAGACCGTTTTGGTTATTGTCTAATTTTAGTTGGTTTTGTATTTTGTTTTGTTTTGTTTTGTTCTTTTAGATTTGTTTAAAGGAAATGAAAATTATTTGATTTAATTTAATATAATAAGTGTGCTTAATGATGATGATTGAAACACTTAATCTGAAGTAATGTATACACATATAGCCTAATAAGAATTGTTATAATAGCTTAAATTTTGTTAATTAATGGCTGTCTTGGCACCCTAAGTTAGTAAAAGCAAGGGCTGAAGTAGCAGCCTTGATTGAGAAAGACTTTAAAAAATCTTTAATGGTAAAAAAAAAAATCTAATATATGGCTATCGTGATAGCCCTATTACGGGAGGTAGGGGGGTTATTTTGGGCATCCCAAAACTTAATTATCTTGGAAAAGATGAGTGATTTTCATGTGAAAAAGAAAACATAATATGTGTGTGCATGGAATTAGCCTGCATGATAATATTTCTTATGTGGAAAAGTTAAGTATTGGAAATCTAGAGCTTAATATGTGATAATGCAAGGGCATAAGTATTAATGAGTAATAAGTATTCAAATTGTTAAAATATTAAGAAGTAAATTGGTGACCTACCCAAATAAAAAAAATAGAGAATGGTCGAATTGTAATGGGTGACCTACCAAAAAAAAAGAAAAGGAAAGAGCGGTCTCATTTAATGGGTGACCTACCCAGGTGAAGGAATGATCTCATTGTAATGAGTGACCTACCCAGGTGAAGGAATGGTCTCATTGTAATGGGTGACCTACCCAGATAAAAACATGGAGAATTGGTCAAATTGTAATGGGTGACCTACCAAAAAAAAAAAAGATGGCGAGGGCTCAAAGGTGCACTCGAAAGGAGGTAGGGTTAGAAAATGCACTACCTGTGAGGTGAGGGCTCAAAGACACACTCAAAAGGAAGCGACGGCTCAACGACGCACTTGAAAAGGAGGTAGGGTTAGAAAACGCACTACCCAAGTGGTGAGGGCTACCCAAATGGTGAGGGCTCAAAGGCACACTCAAAAGGTGGTAGGGTTAGAAAACGCACTACCCAAGTGGTGAGGGCTCAAAGGCGCACTGAAAAGGGAGTAAGGGCTCAAAAGCGCACTAAAAAGAAAGGTAGGGTTAGAAAACACACTACCTAAGTGGTGAGGGCTCAAAGGCACACTTAAAAGCTGGTAGGGTTAGAAAACGCACTACCCAAGTGGTGAGGGCTCAAAGGCGCACTTAAAAGGGAGTGAGGGCTCAAAGGCGCACTCAAAAGGAGGTAGGGTTAGAATACACACTATTTAAAAGTTGATGGTGAAACACTGATCTGTCAATGTGGAAAGCAAATGCATTATGATTGATATGCATGTATTACCTGAGAAACATAGGTCCCCATTTCTTCATGGAGTTTTTCTTTTCTAAAAAATGAAATGTTGATAGTAAACTTCGATGACCTTTTCACTCTTGCTTACTCGAGTCACTTCTTGTGATTTTGACCTTTAGAAAGGGCTTGATATCATCATACTTCTTTGTCCTCCACTCTTTATCTCAAGGGTTGCCAATTTTGCCCGCCATTTTTCTTAGAAAAGGAATCATGGAGCCAGCCCTACCGGTATTCTTTTATTGCCCCCCAGCTTGATCATGCCCCCAAGTGTTTTAATTTGGATTTTCTTTGGGGATGAGGCTATGTGAAAGAAGGTTTGAGTTATTTGTAAGGAGTTGTTTTCATGCAGAATTTTTGGAATTTCAAAGCTATTCCAGACACAAATTATTTTGACATCGATTCAAGACAAACTCGTTCTGAAGAAACTCAAGTGATTCCTATAGAGAGGTTATCAGAAGTGATGAAAACCTTTTGTTTTGCTTTTAGTGAAAAACATGAAGTGACATTTGGTTGGTCATAAAAGGTTTAAATTCCAATTTGAGGGTTATTGAGAACCGAATCGGTTCAAAGCATTTATTTTATTTTCATGAATAATGATTTGACCCGCACGAGAAAGCACTGCCTACCGATCCGGATTGCTTGCCTTTGATCAGAAAGGGCTTGATTAGGTATGTAATGTAGGCTTTGGCTATTGGTTACGAAGAAAAGAATATTTTGCAGGCTCAAAAGGTGTTTAAGAGATTTCAAGACTAAGGATCACTTGTGCTTGTTTTTTAACTTTTTTCTTTTGAATTTCTTTCCAAAATCGTTTGTCATGCCCCCTAGTGTCGGGTTTGGGCTTTTTCTCTTTGTTTTCTTTATTTTGTTTGGTTGAACATAATTACCTCAGTTGTTTTTATGAGAAGCTCAAATCTCTTGGATCATTTGAATTTTCTTTATCATGCACTAGCTTTGCGCGGGCAGCTTTGATCATTGAGTTTTTTTTGCACTTGCCCCCTAGTGATGGGCATGATACTAGTCAAGGTTATGTTAAAAAATGTAATAGGCTTAAAATGGGACTGCAAATGATATATTTCAGCCTTGTGAAAGGATTATCAAAGATGACATTTCCTCATCTCATATGCATGCATTTAGGAGCGGGTAAACCTTGCTTTCATGCGAGTATGCAAAGTGATTATTCATTCAAATAAAACTCAGCTTTGGAGTCACCTCATAGTGTTTTTTTGTTTTTGTTTTTTTTTTGTTTTTGCTTGTTTTTCAAGTTTTCTAAGTGTATGGTTACCCTTCTAAGAAATCACTTGAATTTTCAGAATTCGTTTGTTTTGGACAAACATCAATATGATTTCTGTTTTTTTGTACTCACTTTGGATGTCCCAAAAAAATATCCTTGAAAACATATGAGATTATGTATGGTTTTGGAAGAAAGCAAAACATCGAAGGATTCTTCGTGTTATAGTTTTGTGAGCAAAAGTTGTGCTCACGGTGCTGGTAGTGGTGGTGGAGGTGGCAGGACGCAGCTGCTGGCGACGGTGGAGGTGCCGACGATGACGGTTCTCACCGTTTCTTCCCCTATTTTTTTATGTTTTTTCTTCTTTTCTTCTTCTTTTTTTAAATTTGTTTTTTGTATTTTGGAAGTTTTGACGAAAACAAGGTATTTTAATATCGGATTTGTATTTTTTTTAGTATAAAAATACCAACCAAATACTAAGCAAAATTTAGTAAAAAAAACACAAAAAACAATTACAATTTTTGAAAAGGAATTTTTTTTAAATTGGGCTGGACCCAGCCCAACCATTTTGGGCAGGGCCGACAATTAAAAATGGGCTTCTCCACTATTCACATGTAACGTGAATAGTGGAGAAGAAGACGCAGAAGAAGAAAAAGGAGGTTGAGGAGGAGAGGGAAGAAGGTTTGAGGTGGCTCATGGTGTTGCTGGCGGCAATGGAGGTGGCAGGACATAGCTGCTAGCGACGATGGAGGCGCCGACGATGATGGTTCTCACCGTTTCTTCCTTTGTTTTTTTTCTGTTTTTTCTTCTCTTCTTCTTCTTTTTTTCCTCTCTCGGTTCTCTCCTCTCTATCCCTATTCTGCTCCTCTCTTCTTTCTCTCTATTCCTCTTTTATGCACTCTCCCCTTTTGCTCTCTCTTTCTTGTTCTGTTGTTCTCCCCCTCTCTGCTCTCACTTGTGCTCCTTCTCTCGTTCTTTTATTTTGC
>Ga0325411_1005983_pt1 | contig 13394 bp, 12 predicted proteins | sample PopdelMetagenome_13_FD_206181 | JGI IMG/M metagenome (GOLD analysis project Ga0325411, IMG submission 206181) | Populus deltoides microbial communities from Bellville, Georgia, United States - Xylem-PdIQD-R4 | ecosystem: Host-associated > Plants > Phyllosphere > Stem > Wood/Secondary xylem... | reverse complement strand
ATATATATATATATATATATATTGTAAATCCCGAGATAATCAAGGCTGGATTAAATTAAAGAAAATAAACTAAACTAAAAAAGAAGTGGGGGCAAAACGAATACATTTAAAGAAAATAGGGTCTAAATACAAATAAGAATAATTATAGAGTATAAATACTACTCTTCTTACAAAAAAACAGATCTGCAACTATCGTGAAGAAAGAAGAGAGGGAGTTTTGGTATATATTTTTATAGATTAAGAAAGAAACACCAAATTTCAAGAACCCATCCAAGATTTAGGGTTATAAGTAAAAATAAACACCGGTAGGCAAGGGATTAACAAATAAAAAATTCAACAAGAAGAGAAGAGGGGAGGGTCGGCTGTCATTAGAAAGAAAAGAAGGGATCGAGACCTTGATTCGTATCGGGTAAGATATTCTAAACATGGTCTTATGGGTTGTTTTGAAGTCAATTATGAATTGATGCCTGGATGTTAAATTATAGATTTGAGTTCTCTAACTCCAGATATAGTTAAAAATCTGAGGAGAGGTCAAATAGTAACAGTTGGATAGTAACAGTCTAAGTGTTTGTTGATGAGCGATTTTGACTATCTTAGAGGCAAAACTAGATTCTTTTCAAACATAGAACTTGTAACCTCATGTCTTATCTTTCCAACGACAAAACATTTGCTTGAATCGGAGTTCTATAACTCCAGATATAGTTAAAAATCTGAGGAGAGGTCAGACAGTAACAGCTCAAAAAACAGACACTAACAGTCCAAGTGTTTGTTGATGAACGATTTTGACTATCTTAGAAGCAGAACTGGGTTCTTCTCAAATCATAGAACTTGTAGCCTCATGCCTTATCTTTCCAACGACATAAATTTTGAACAAGACAGTAACAGTTAGACAGTGACAGTCCAAATATAAAGAAAGGAATGATAACTAGGATTGGACAAAGAAAAACAATAATAATGAGTGAAATGAGAAAAACATAAAGTACTAAGAAATGAATGAAAGAAAGACTTATTGGTTATTGATATGGTTATTATAAAACATATCCTTGAGTTAGGAAAATTTATGAGATAAACCTGTGATTTGCAGGAGGGACCACAGGCGTGGTGCAGCAGCAGCAGCAGAGGAGCACGAGTAGAGCTTCTATAGCAGGTAGGTGATCCACACCTATACTTTCTAGTTTAATTCTATGATTTAATAAGTTATTGACGTGAGATGTGAATTACTGAATGTTGGATATTAGGAGATAGGAGGAAAGTTTGCGTAATGATGCTGATATTTGGATAGTATTCTTAATGTATGTGTATTCAAGGTGAACAGTTATTCTGTGAATTCCCAAGTGATGAAATTATAGCCGATAAAGAAAATATGAGAAGTGTGATTTGGGGCGTGAACTAGCATACATTTAGTGTATGTTAGGATCCCGGGTCAGGGGATCACCATGTATTGACTAGCATACATTTAATGTATGTTAGGATCAGGATCCCGGGTAAGGGGATCACCATGTATTGACTAGCATATATTTAGTGTATGTTAGGATCCCGGGTAAGGGGATCACCATGTATTGGCTACAATACATTTAGTGTATGTTAGGATCCCGGTAAGGGAATCGAGATGTATTGACTAGCATACATTTAGTGTATGTTAGGATCCTGGGTAAGGGGATCACCTTGCATTGACTCCTACAGGAAGATGATGATAACAATGAAATTGATATCAATAATGTGTTAAGCGGAAATAATCATGGGTGGTTTTATGAGATCTTGAATGGAGGTTGATAATAGAAGAGGAAATGATTTTTAGTAGTTGAAGGAGAAAGAGTCTCCAATAAGAACCAAAAGGGAGAAGTAAATAAAATATGAATGTATGTTGCCTTTTTAAATTGCCAGATATTTGTATTGTTATAGTAATGTGATATTCATATTTCAATAATATGTATTTTATTTTCAGGACCATCGCATGCATGACAGGAGTAGATTCTAGCTTAGGTTCTTTTTTTTTTGTAATTTAGGTTATAGGGAGTATACCCTTGTATTTGGTAATATTACAACTTTTATTTAACTCAATTTGTATAATTGATGTTTAAACTTGAATAGATGAATTTAATTCGGTAGTTTATATAACTATGTTCCATTAAGCATGTTTATATCTTTAACCATCCATAATGATAATTGTTGTACAATGTATATCATCAACATTGTGGTGGATATGGATGGTGATGTTTGTGGAATTGAGACCCAGGATGATTGGGCTGAATAGAGTTGGAGATGTGATATATTAGAAGTGTAAACAGGTCGTATGTCGATAACTTGGAACCTTCCGGTATAGAGGGGACTTAGTTGAAATTTTGGTAAATTTTAATATGAAAACCTTGAGAATATATATATATATATATATATATATGAAGAAGTAAATTTTCATGTTTCTATTTAAATCTATTTTTTTTTGGTAAATAAAAGAATAATTGGAAGGATTTTATTTATTGCTTGTGTTAATATAGAAAATAGAATAATGATATTAGTTAAAGTTTGATATGAATGAATAAACTTGATTAAGACGTATGAGTGAGAAAGAGTATATATATATATATATTATTTGTTCTTGGCCGAAATTTAAACTAAAGGAAAACATAAAATTTCATATTCTATTCACTCTTTAACATTAATTTTATCTCTTTCTATACAATCTCATCATCTTTTCAAAATTCTTAAATTTTTATTTTTATTATTTTCTTTGGCTGAAAATCACTTCTTTAAGAACACCTAAAATTTTGCCTCAATTACCATAGTTTCTTACTTTCTCTATTCACTTCAATAATCTTAACACAATTTCGCAATCAATTGCAACTTTCCCCAAAATTTATCAAGAACCTTAATTTTTAATTTCACAAAGTACGATAAATTTAAAGCATCAATTCTTCAAGAATCTTATTTAAAAGTGTTAGTGCACCTTACCAAGCAATAACCAAAGTTTTTACACTTTTAAATTGAGGAATTTTCCCTAGCTTTGATTTCCCCCCTCTCTTGGCTGAACGCTTCTCCTTCTCTTTTGAAAAAATCAAGTTTGTTTATTTTTTTCTTTCCTTCCACACACACACACACACTCTTGCATGCACATGCACGCACACACACAGATATATACACATCACCTTTTTGCAAATTCCTTATTTGTCCCTCAACAATAACTTTTATGATTTTCAGGTAAAACTTCCCAAATCCTAATGCATATTTATATCAAATTTTACCCAAGCTATTTTTAATTTCACTGAGTTACACGTTAGTACTTTCGGTTTCATGCAATTCGCTTCCATTAAAATTTTATTCACATTTCTGTATTTTTTTTACTATTACAATTACTATTATTTTTATTTTTATTTTAACACCCGTACAAAACATTTTATTTCAAATTCTTGAATCTATCATCATTCTTATAATTTAATTTATCATTTTCCCTTATTTTTCATCATCTTGAATTTTATTATTATCAAGAATATTACCTAGGGGTTTACATCCTCTCCACCTTATATAAATCTCATCCTTGAAATTAGGATACTTCCTTCTTATTTTGGAGCCCCTTTCCCACGTTACTTCTTTCATTTTTATGAACTTCTTCATAACACCTTAATCATAGGAATTTTTTTATTCCTCGGTTCTTTCTCACTATAATCTAGCACCTTAACTAGCTTTGCTTCTAGAGTCAGATCTTCTACAATCTCTAAAGAAACTTACAGTAGGACTCAAGATAGATCCATTTTAGCCTTTTTTAACAACGAAACATGAAATATTTCATGGATTTTATTCAAATGTGGGGGCAAAGCCAATCTGTAAGCAATCAATCCAATCCTTTCGATGACTTCGTAAGGACCAATATACCTTGGGGCCTCTTTTCCTTTCATACCAAATCTTAACATGTGTTTGCAGGAAGCACCCTTCAAGTATACCCGATCACCCACAATAACTCAAGAGGTCTTCTTCGAACATTAGCATACCTTTTTTGTCTATCTTGAGTTGCTTTAATTCTGTCTTTTATGATTTTCACTTTTCTATGGTAATTTGAACCATCTCTGGTCCATTTAATTTCATGTTCCCTACCTCTTCTCAACATATTGGAATTCAATATTGTCTTCCATACAAGGCTTTGTACGGAACCATCTCCACAGTTGCCTGATAGCTATTATTATACGTAAACTCTATTAATGATAGATGAACCTCCCAGTTGCCCTTAAATTCTAATATGTATGCCCTCAACAAATCTTTCAAGGTCTAAATTGTTCTTTCTATCTACCCATCAGTTTGAGGTTGAAAGGCTCTTGTCCTTAAAGCCCGTTGTATGCTTAGCCACAATTGAGATATGAATCTAGGATCCCGATCTGATACTATAGACACTGACACTCCATGCAATCTTATTACTTCATTTACATACAATTTAGCCAGCTTATCAACCGAATATGTCATTCTTATAAGCAAGAGAGAGCATACTTGGTTAATCTATCCACTATGACCTAAATAGCATCATTGCCTTTTTTCCCTTTAGGCAAGCTTGATACAAAACCTATAGAGATGTCTTCCCACTTCTATTGAGGTATCAATAACGTTTGTAAAGGCCCTTCTTGTTTTTGGTGCTCCACCTTTACTTGATGGCATACACCACATTTGACCATAAATTTAGCTACTTCTTTCTTTATATTTGGCCACCATTAGTATTCCTTTAAATCTTGATACATTTTAGTACTCTCAGGAAGAGTCGCAAATCTAGACTCATGTGCTTCTTGCAACACTTCTCTCTTTAGCGTTTCATCATCAGGTGAATACATTCATTTTCCAAGCACTATCATTCCATCCTCCAAGATTTGGAAGGAAGTCTTAATTCCTAACTTCACCTTGTCCCTAATTTTGTCAATTTTATCATCATTTTATTATGCTTCTAATACTTTATCTTGGAGTGTCAACCTTACTTGCAATTGAGATAATAAAGAACCTTCAGGTCCAACTTCTACCTTAGCATTTATCTTCCTCAACTCAAACAATTCTATTTCATCATTGTCATCCAACTCTACATCTATCATCTTATTTTTGCGGCTAAGGGTATTTGCAACCACATTTGCTTTCCTTGGATAATATTCTATTATACAATCATAATCTTTAATTAACTCCACCTAATATCTTTGTCACATATTCAATTGTTTTTGCGTCATCAGGTACCTCAAACTCTTATGATTGGTAAATATTTGGACTCGGGATATATACAAAAAATGTCTCCATACTCTGAGAGAAAATACAACAACTTCCAATTCTAAATCATGCACCGGATAATTAATCTCATGAGTTTTCAGTTGACTTGAGGCATAGGCAATCACCTTATTGTGTTGCATCGAAATAATACCCAATCCTTTTCTTAAAGCATCACTGTAAACTACAAATCATTCAGTTCCAAATGGAAGGGCTAACACATGTGTTGTTGTTACTCTTTTTCTTAGCTCCTGTAAACTTTATTCACACTCATTGGTTCATTCCCATTTTGTCTCATTCTGTGTCAGTCTAGTTATTGGGATAACTATAGTGGAGAATCCTTCAATGAATCTCCTATAACATCCTGCTAATCCAAGAAAACTACGAATCTCAGTCATATTTGTAGGTCTCTCCCATTTTAATACCGCTTCAACCTTTTTAGGATCTATTAATATTTCTTCAGCTGATATAACATGTCCAAGAAAAACTACTTTTAACCAAAACTCGCACCTACTTAATTTAGCATACAATTGAAACTCCCTCAAGGTTGATAACATTTGTCTTAAATGTTGTTTATGTTTCAAATACGAATTGGAATAGACCAAGATGTTATCTATGAACACTATCATAAACTTATCTAGATAAGGTCGGTAAACCCGATTCATTAAGTCCATAAATATTGTTAGTGCATTTGTTAACCCAAATGGCATTACTAGAAACTCATAATGTCCATACCGAGTCCTAAATGCAGTCTTTGCCATATCTTGTTCCTTGATTCTTAATTGATAATACTTGGATCTGACATTTATTTTCAAAAATACCCTGGCTCCTTTAAGTTGATCAAATAAATCATTTATCCACGGGAGTGGATATTTATTTTTTACTCTTGCTCTATTTAATTGTTTGTAATCAATATAGAGTATGAGGATCTCATCTATCTTCTACACAAATAATACTAAAGCTCTCTAGGACGAATTACTTGGACGGATGAATCCTTTATCCAGTAATTCTTGTAGCTAAATCTTTAACTTAGCTAATTCGGTAAACGTCATTCTACAAGGTGGTTGAGCAACAAGTGTTGACCAGGGTAGTAGATCAATGGAAACTTCCACTTCCTTATCTGGTGGTAACCCTAGTAGTTCATCTAGGAACATGTCTGGAAATTCTTTTAATGTAGGGATGTTTGTCAACTCTCCAGTTTTCTCTTTCGAATCCAACACATAGGCAAGGTAATCCTCATATCCCTTTTTAATAATCTTCCTTGCAGTCATAACCAAGATGATGCAATTCGGTAAGACTTTCATTTCCCCTCTAAATATCACTTTCATCCCATTCGATCCTTGGAAAGTCATCATTTTTACGTAGCAGTCCATTTGAGCCTTATGAAAACTTAATCAATCCATGCCTAGTATCATCTCAAAATCCTATAATTCTAGGGGAATTAAATCTACTTCCAACTTGAGCCCATCTATATGAATCCCAATTCCCTTGTAGACTAAATCAATGATTGTGACTTCACTTGAAGGAGTACTTATCGTAAATCCTCTTTCTACCCTGTTAGGTCCTTTTCCTAATTTTCCTATAATTTTATTAACCACAAATGAATACGTAGCCCTAGGATCAATCAATGAATTTACAAGTAATGAGTTTAACTACAAAGTACCTGCTACTTTGGGTCTGTTACCCTGTGCCCAGGGCCGACCTCTATTTGGGAAGCCATGACCTCCTCTTATATCATATGAAATACTTTGCCCTGGGTCTTGTCACCCTGCACCTTGGGCTGACCTCTATTTCCACTGGCCCCCTACTATGCTAGCTTACCCGGTTTATCCACAGTGACATATTGTTGCTGGCTTTGGGTCTGTTGCTTTTGTCCCTGTATGAACTCAACTATCCATGGACAATCCCTACGAATGTGTCCCTATCCTCCACAATAGTAACATCCTCTACTTAATCAAAAGCAATCACGCCATCTATGCCCCTCAGCTTTACAAATATTAGGGGTGAGCAAAAAAACCAAAAAGCCGATTAAATCGAGAAAACTGGAAAACAATTAACTGAAAAAACTGAACCGTGAAAAAAATCGATTAAAATTTTAAAAAAACTGATCGGTTCGGTTCTATTCGGTTTCTGTTTTATAAGCCTGAAACCAAAAAAACCGAACCGAATCTAAACCAAAAAAATTCAAAAAAAAACCTAGTCAAACAGAAAAAAACCGAGCCAAAACCGAAATAACCGAGCCAAAACTGAGCTAAACTAAAAAAATCAAGCCAAATCAAAAAAACAGAGCCAAACCGATTTGAACCGGTTTTTGTCCTAAAAAACCAAACCAAACCAAACCCAAACCGGTTAGTTTGAATCAGTTTCGGTTGTTTTTTTTTTAAATTCAGTTTGATTACTTTTTTTGATAAAAACTGAGCCGAACCGAAAATAATCACCCCTAACAAATATAGCATCGCCCTGGTGACACTGAACAATCCCTCAAATGTCTCTGCTTGCATTACCCATAATAACGATAAGATAATGTATTTAGTCCTGATGCCCCTCCGGCAGAGCCTCCCTGAGAAGGTGGCTGTCTACCAACAGTCCCAGTAGCAGTACTCTAAATAGGCCTAGATACTACTCCTCCCTTCCTCCTAAACCGATTTAACTATCCCTTATCCTTTTTAGAAAGGGGAGATTTACTCGAGGAAAAATCAATATCCTTCCTCTTACCCACCTTTGCCTGACTCTACTGCCCTTCAATTATACGTGCCTTAAGGGCCTGGGTTGCCTCTATAAGCTCTCTGATTATGCTAAATTTAAGTGTTATTAAGCCCTGTCTCGAATCCTGGCTTAATTCATCTTGGAGTCTGTCAATCATGTACTATTCGATGGGAATAAACTGTGGAGCAAACATAGAGAGATCATGAAATATCTTTTTATACTCAAGTATTGTCATACCCTCTTGCCTCAAACCTAAAAACTCTTGCTCCTTCACCTTCCGATGATATGATGAGTAAAACTAATTCTCAAACTGAACCTTAATTTCAGCCCATATCTAAGACCCCATAGGCCTCCTACACCGCAGTAAATAAGTGGTATAATTTACTTGTAAATCCTCTGGTACCCAAATCTGCTCCATAATTTCATCTATTGTATGTAGCCATATGTCTGCTATCTCAGCATCAGGCTCTCCTGAGAATGAGTCACATACCAACTCTCACATACTCTTTACTACTTGAACTAGTGTAACCACGTTGTTCACCGGTGAAGGTTTAACTTGTGTTGGTGGTGCCACTGAGGGTGCCGACACTGGTACCTAAGGCATCGTCTCCATTATAGCTATCACAATCTGGGTTATAAATATTGAATCAGAATATGGTGTAGGGGTTATCACTGACACCGTTGTTGTTAGAGGAGGCACCTCTCTTAGATGAGGTGCTGCAGGTATGTGAGAGGTTTAATCCTTCAAAGAATTCTCTCTCTCTCTCTCTCTCTCTCTCTCTCTCTATGCTCTAACTCAGGATCTTGACCCCGTTCCAACGCTAGAGAGCGATCCACCATCTCACCTTGCCTTAAGTGCAGTACCATGAACCAATGTGATACTTATTAGATTCCAATTCAATTTCTGAACCCTGATTAGAGCTCTGATACCAACTGTAACAACTCTAAAATTTAAATTCAAAACAAAAGGCAAGAATATAATAATTTAGTTAAGATTAGGTTTTTTTTTTTGCGTCAATAAAAAATCCGGTAGAGTTTTCTCTGTATTTTTAGGTTCCAAGTTAGCGACTCTTTTTCCACAATTTTCAATTATCAAATTTCTTATCTTTCCTATCATCTAGGACTTCCTCCTCTCATTACATTACCGTTTCTCAATTATCAAAATCACACATGTTTAAACAATTCAATATAACATATTTACATATATGCAATTCATTAAATTATTCTATAAATTATAACTAAAATACATTACACAATTTCAAGATTTACAAATTAGGACCATTAACAAAATTATAATTGAAATATGTATATAATTAAAGAAGAAACTCATAATTAAAATTATACTACAAAAAAAAACTTTCGATAAATTATTGACATGTTAAATTCTAAAATTTATATTACACAACAAAATAATAAATTCATTCATTACAAAATGATACCAAACAAAATATAAAGAAAGTGAATCTACTTCTTAGCCCAATATAAGGATGTGCTTAAAAAATGATTTAATATAATAAATGGATTAGACAGATGAAAACAAATATCAAAAAATTCTTTCTTTCTTTCTTTTTTAAAATTTGCTCATAAGATCATTAAATTCATTCGTCCATCTTGTATTATATTTCAATTAAATTTCCAAATAATCCTTAATCCTTGAACTTTAACCAAAAATATACTTCTTCCTATCGCCCATTAACCCGAATATTACTTCAACTAATAGGTGATTAATTTCTCTCATGTCCATTAAACATGCGCTAATTCCATCAACCCGGAAAATTAGCTCAAAGTTTCACCTATTCATTACGGTATTAATCTCATTAACCAGTGAATTAATTCATCATCACGCCTATTTGTCAAGGCACTAATTCCATTAATTTAGAAATTTGTTCAACGATTAGCCCATTCACGAGGGTATTTATCTTATTAACTAGGGAATTAATTTCTTATTACGCTCATTCACCAAGACACTAATTCCATTACTCTAGGAATTAGTTCAACGTTTTGCCCGTTGTTCAGGGCACTCATCCCATTAACTAGGGAATTAATTCATTGCATCACATATTTTATTTCCTCAAGTAAACAATATAACAATTAATAATTTATCACCCGCAATTAATTAAATAAAAATACATATTGACTAATAATAAATTCAGGCATCACATAATTACCTGACGACTGAGCTCGAGATGAAATTCCCTACTATGTATTGGCCTAGCAGCCTCTACTGAATCAACAAGTTTATCACCTCATTTCTTTTCACATGTACAATACACACACACACACACACAGAGACTCTTTCTCACTCAAACGTCTTAATCAAGTTTATTCATTCATATCAAACTTTAATTAATATCATTATTCTACTTTCCATATTAACACAATCAATAAAAAAAAATTATAATTATCCTTTCATTTGCCAAAAAAAATTGATTTAAATAGAAACATGAAAATTTACTTCTTCCTTTTGTAAATTTTCTTCCTATTTTTCAAATTCCAACATTGTAACACAATTCATTTCATCATTCAAATAATATATATATATATATAATTTTATTTCTTCTTGGCTAAAATTTAAACTAAAGGAAACCATAAAAATTCCATGTTCTATTCATTCTTTAACATTAATTTCATCTCTTTTCTATACAATCCAATAATCTTATCAAAATTCTTGAATTTTTATTTTTATTATATTCTTTTGGCCGAAAATCCCTTCTTCAAGAACACCTAAAATTTTGCTTCAATTACCCTAGTTTCTTACTTTATGATTACTCATTAGGATTTGACCAAAATACTTAAAACTCCTATAAAAATTAATTTTTTTTATTAATATTCAGAATATTAGGATTTAGTTGTAGACTTTAACATTTAAGGGGTATAACATGCTTATTAACCACAAAATATAAACCAAACACCACAAAATAACATAAAGTTGAGTCTTAATTGAATGAATAATGTTTCATAGTCACAATGAAAAACAATTTTGCATGGCTAAAATGAAGGAAAGCAAAGCTTACCGATCCTAAACACATGCGTTTAAAATGAGGAATGTCCATGTTTGACAAACCTTTCACAACACTAAAAAATATCCTTTGCGGTCCCCTTTGAGCCTAGTAAGTTTTTCTTAAAAATCAACCCTGACTAGGATCATACCCCACACTGAGGGCAAGAACAAAAATTAGAAAAGCAATTTGACCGCAAGAATATATAAAATAATCCTTATTGATGAAATGGGCTCAAGCAATGTTAGGGGCATGAAGGAATTCAAAGATTCAAAAAGTTATGGATATGATGATGATGATGCTCAAAACTAAATGAAAAAAAAAACAAAAAGTCTAAAGCCCGACACTAGGGGCACATCATACCATTTTGCAAAGTCAATCTTAAGGTCTAAGAACCCCTTGACCAAAAAGAAGGTTTGGGAATGAGCACTAGTAATCCGTCGTCGTGAGATCCCTTAAACATCTTTTGAACTTACAAATATACTTTTCTTTCATGTTCAAGAGCTTAAACCCATGTTATGTGTCCAATGAAGCCTTTACTAATCAAAGACTAGCAATTTAGATTGGTAAGAAATGTTTTCTTATGCAAAACGAGCTTTTCAAAAAACTATGGTTATGCTTATTATTCATACAAGTAAAATGAACGTTGAAAAAATCTTTCCTTCCTCTAAAACTCTCAAGTCAAAACTTAAACCTTTCTGACCAACAAGATGAAAATTGAAAGGTCACTTCACATTCTCACTAGTAGAAACACTCATGGAGAAATTCAACTTTATTGAAACCCTATCCATGAGAATTATTTGAATTCTTTTCGAAACAATTTTGTTTGATATTAACATCAAAATGGTTTTTGTGTTTGGAAATGGCTTTGAAATTCCAAAGATTTCCCGTGAAATCAACCCCTAGTTAAAAACCAAACACTTTTCTGCATGACATCGTCCCTGTGAAAATCCTAACAAATAAAACAGGATAAATTTCTTGGGGGCATGATCAGACTGGGGGTAACTCAACAAACACAAGAGGGCTGACTCCACAATTTCTCCACAATTTCTCTTCTAGAAAAACAAAGAATGGAAAGTAAAGATGACAATCTTTAAGATAAAGGTTTTCAGATACTAGGGTATGTCGATATCATCTGAGATCGCCAAATGAGCATCCCTTTTTCTGAGGTCAAGATCACAAGCTTTGTCTTGGGTAAGCGAAAGCAAAAATGCCATAGAAACTTGCTATTAGAATCAAAACTTTGAAAATGAGAAGTTTATGAAGAACCTCACTTATATCTCTTAGGTAAGAATACATGCATATTAATCACAACACATTGTATGTTGACCTTTGCAGGGAGTCCAAGGAAAGAATCCTTGATGGACTCAAACTTTTCCAACAAAAATGACTCGGCAAGATGTTGAGCCCGACAAGGCTCTCGCTATTTAAAAATCAACAAAGTTTGTAGAGACAACATCTTTGACACCTTGTAGTACGCTTTCTAGCCCTCACAACCAGATAGTATGCTTTCTAGCCCTATCTTTTTCCTTTTTGAAAGTGCTTTCTAGCAATCACTTATTAAATTATGCTCTTTCTAGCCCTATATATCTTCTTTTAAGTGCACTATCAAGCCCTATTTATTTTCTCCTGATGATGCTTTATATCCCTCACATACCAAATAGTACACTTTCTAGCCCTGTTTATTTTCTCATAAAGGCGCTTTCTAACCCTCACATACTAGATAGTGTATTTTTTAGCCCTATTTATTTTCTTATGAGTACACTTTCTAACCCTATCTTTTTCTTTCAGTGCGCTTCCTAGCCCTTGTATAATAGATAATGCACTTTCTAGCCCTATCTATTTTCTTCTAAGTACACTTTCTAGCCTTATCTAAACATTGTAAAGATAAGGCAACTGTCATAACCTGATTTTCATGTTTCCTCTAAAATTATGTTTTTCCTTTAAAAGTAAAAAACAAAAAAAGATTAGCAACTCGGAAATAGCAGGCTAAGAAGACTTCCAAATACATGAAAGAACCAAACTTAGATTTTCGTGTTTGAATTAAAGGCCAAGATTCATGCCTGATAGACACCCTATGCCCCTATTTGATCCCTTATATATAGGGGTGATTTTCGTGTAGTAAAAAAAGGAGAAAATTGGGTGGAAAAGGAGCCAATAAACCAGCTTTTACACATTATTTTTTCAGCTGCCCAACTAACAAAACCGTGCCTAGCCATCAGCCAACCACCCAGAACTAGTAAAGCGAAGAAAAATATTTTTTTTATAATTTCATTTAGTATCAGACTATAGACTTACATTGTAAGATACAGGCCTGATATTAAAAATAATCGGTTTTCTTTGAAATTTAAAAAAACAACCAAAAAATCTAAAACAGTTCCTCATTTAAAAATATAAAAGATATGTTTTGTTTTCATGCATACTGATAAATTTTAAGGGTTTTTCCTTTATATTTTCTAAAAAAAA
>Ga0325411_1005982_pt1 | contig 13395 bp, 5 predicted proteins | sample PopdelMetagenome_13_FD_206181 | JGI IMG/M metagenome (GOLD analysis project Ga0325411, IMG submission 206181) | Populus deltoides microbial communities from Bellville, Georgia, United States - Xylem-PdIQD-R4 | ecosystem: Host-associated > Plants > Phyllosphere > Stem > Wood/Secondary xylem... | reverse complement strand
GAATGGCAAGAGGAGCAAATATTTCTTCATATACTATAAGAGAATCAGAGGCACGAAGAATCTGAAAGAAATTTCAAATGACTACATACGAATTTGAATGTTCAGTCAAAATTCTAGAATAATTTATCGACAATTAGCATTACTGGGATTTCTTATTTCTTTTTTTCTTTGAAAAGATATGGAGAAAAACCGTGTTTTATTATGTAGGCATGCAGTCATAGGCTACTCATGCAGGGGCGGTGAAAATATCGAAAAACTTCCCACCACTTTCTTAAGCTTTAATTGAATTCCAAAAATTTGACTACAGGCTATCTCTAGTCCAGATAGGATTTAACCAAACAGCTTGACTTGGTTTGGTCTGAAGTTTTTATTTAATTTTATTATTTAATATGAGATTTTTATTTAATTTTATTTTTTAGTGATGAGTTAATTGTAAATTGGTTTTTTGTATTTTTTATCATATAATAAAATAAAAAATTAATTGGACCGAGTGGAGTCCATTATAAGGACACGAGCTTGGTGTGTTGACTAGGATTAAACTAATTTGTTTTATTTTTTTTCTTTGAACTTGCCCGACCAACAAGGTCATATCGAGGCAACTTGAGCTAAGTAAAAAATCGTGTCAAAAGTTTTAAAGTTTAAACCGTTACACCAAGTTTAATGAAAATGCTACAACGTTTATATGATCTAGATATTAATTTTTTTATGTTCCAAATTTTTTTGATCCAATCTTTCAAGCTACACCATCGAATTAATTTGCATCCACCTCCATTTAGATTTTTTAAAATCTTCTTTACTAATTATGTGATAATTTCGTCCAAAAAGATCCTACTCATTTTAACCCATGATGTGTGTGTTATATTTTGATACAGCCCATGAGAATACAATCAACTCCCCATTAATTAACTAGCTACCGGTCTTTTTCCAAGTTTATGTTGCCTTCATTTAATGAAAAAATAAAGTTATAAAATTTTAGATAGCTTCAAGAGTAACTATCGATATTTACTTTATTAAAAAGATAGACACAAGAATTGTTACTATCCAATTTTTTATTCTATTTTTAAATTTTTTTTTAAAAAAAAACACAAAATATATATTCTTGTTGAGCTGGGGCATCCAATGTGTAAGTGCTGTAAGCTACAAAGTCATTTAGGTAGAAATTCTTTGGTAGAAAAATATGATGCGAAGGCAAGTGATCCTACTTATAATGATTCAAATGATAGTGAAGAGATTTTGATGCTACCATACTTATCCAAAAAAGCTAGCTTACTCCTAAAATTAATTCAAGTAAGGACCGACTGCACATTAGTCTCTTCTATTTAACTTGTAATTTCAATGATAAAATATCATCAATGGTTACAATTGTGAGAATGTGGTGTTGACCAAGTAGTAGAAAAGTTACAATGCAAGATAAAAAAACACCCTAAATCTTACAAACTCAACTCGCTAAATTAAGACGCCAAGATAATTATAAAAAAAAGTTGTGTTGTTACATTTTATATAAACAAAATAAATTTTGAAAATGTTTTATATGATGTAGTTTTTATAGATGCATGTCATTTATTTTTACGCATGATATGACAATATGATAAGAACATCGTATATGATGGACAACATATTACATAGACTCTTAGTATAAAAAAGAAGTGTATAGTGTTGACACTTATGAGGGAGGGGGCATTTGTTGAAAGAAAGGGTAAAATTTGTTGTTTTCATCTTAGTTTATGGAGAAAAAAAGAGAGGAATGAGAATGGAGAATTAGAATGGTGTGAAAAAAAATACAATGTAGAATAAGTCATTGACGACTAGTAATTCTCATGTAGATTGAGAATGTTTTGAAAGTTAATTCTTGAAATACTTTATCTAAGTAAGCTAATTTTACAGTGCTAGTATGCTAAAGCTCAATGAAATAAAAAGATATTAACACCACTTTTAATGGTAACATATATGAATGGATGGAAAAAACTCGAAGATATGTTCTTTTTAATATGAGAAGATTATTGCATGTGGTTCTGATAAGTCAACTATAAATCTGTCATAATTGAGCTATATTAAGAACCTTGCAAGTATGTTTATGGACCAATAGGATAAGGTTAAGCTCAAAAGAAGCATGGGTCATAAAATGTCATCGACTTAATAAAAAAAATCTGTAACTTCTAATCCAATCATAAAACAATGTTTAAATTTTTTCATAAGATTCTACGTACCCATTTTTATAATGGGTCACTTATTGTAACTAGCTCAGGTCCAAAAGACCTCTAAAATAAGTTCAAAAGGTGTTATTTAGGCTAGTTTTATTTCATTATATAGATTTCCTAGTATTTTTAGAACTTTTATTGCATTTTCTTTTAATTTTTGGATTTTTAATTTGTTTAGGTGAATTTTTAGATATTTTTAAAGAGTTTTAAATCTGTTAGAAAGAAAGACTACATGAAGAAAAAATTTTCAGTAATAAAATTTTGAAATGAAATTATTTGTGTGGTGACTTTATTTGATATAATTTTTGGTTGTTCGTGCTTTTTATCTTTCTTATGATGCTTCCATCTATATCGTATAAATAAATATTAGTTTAACTTTCATTAACTATATAATTAATTAGAAATATAAAAGCTAAGTTACATTTTAATGTAATTTCACTTAATTAAATATAATTAAATAACAATTTATAATCACTAAGTGAAATTACCCATATAGCTATTAGTTTAAAGTAACTGAAGCCATAATGATTAAAATATGATTTATCAATAAACTATTTAAAAAAAATCTTTACGGATTGATATTCCTTTTTAATATGGAAATTTATTATATATGTGCTATTTTATAAATTTATTATATGTGTGTATGTTCTTTTCTTTTCCTTTAACCAATTGATGATAATTTGTTAAATATACTCAAAATATTACAATTATAATAACTTCAAGTTACTGTAGTAAAAAAAAACAAAAAACTTTTGCAGGATGAATTGCACAATCCTCCCTTCGGCCTCCAAGTGTGGAATTAAGCATTGGAATTCAGGAGTTGTTCTTCCCCTCGTTTTTCTCGGTTCAACAGTTTATTTCATTGTTTAGTCACTTGATTGGTGTCCAAGGCAGTAAAAGTCCAACTCTCTCTTTCGTAGTGTGCTGTTGGCATCTATTTTTCTTTGAATTGTTATTTTCTTTAGCTCCATCACGCGTGCAATTTTTTATTCGATCTTTTTTCGCGATGACGGCTTCCCAACTCTTCCGAACTCCAGGTGTTTGTATATCTATATAATATTAACATATCGATTTACATATATTTTAATCAATATAAAAATTTATATAATCATTAATTTCAGATATATCAATATAGACTTTAATTATTAACTAATTTCAGGATACATCAATATAAACTTTAATTATTAACTAGTCATGAAGTTTATTCTATAATGTTTATTGTATAATCGTTTTGTTTTGTCAAGGATATATATATATATATATATATATATAATGAGGAAATTAATTTAAAAAGAATATTTGGTACAACAACACAAATACCCTAGTTATTCGAAAATAGTGTTTGTTTGCTTGAGTAATCAAGATTCAAGCCCTTGCATTTTCTATACGTATATTTTGATGGCAAAACTGATGCTTGACAATAATAAAAAGAAATAAATGAAGGGAAAAAAACCCAAGAATTAAAAGCAAAGAAAGCTAGGAAGAGAGACAATTTAGAGCAGGAATAATCCTTAATTTTTATTCAATTCATTAAAATTATCTTATAAACTGAAAGGTAAACATATAAATCTCATAATCCTAAAACATCCAACTATTAGGCTTATCCCATTAATTAAAAATGTCTAACATAAATAACTCAAATAAATAAAACAAATTAAAACTATCTAATATAAATAATCCAAATAAAAAAAACAAAGACAATGAAATAGATCTATATGGGCTCAGTCTCCCAACCAAAGAGTGACAGGTTGGGCTATCTTTTACCGTCTTTGTCTATATATTCGTGTAATTTGCTATGTGGGTCTGGTGTCCCCACCAACTCTTTCGAGGTTGGAGAAACTCAATCTTGTCGAGTATAGCTCTAAACGAATCTGATAGTACTTCTAGAGATCTAGATTATCTATTATAATATATCTCTAGTGATTCAAGTGCAATATGAATTAAATTGGCCTACCTAACAAATTAGATACCATTGAACTTTACCATCCCTGATTAAAACAACTTGTTCATTTAGAATAATATTAATATTATCCTTTTGTGTTGTTATTAAAGTGAAAGGGGTAAATGTTTCAATAGGATCACCATTAGGAGAATTCGGTGGCACTTCAAATGGATCATTTGGAATATGATGTGGTTTCTAGTATGCAACTAGATCCTCAATGTTAAATGTGGAGCTAATTCTAAAATCAAATGGTAAATTAATAATATAAACATTTGAACCAATTCATTATAGCACTTTGAATGGCCTAGCAACACATGCATGCAATTATCGATTAGTTATCCAAGGATATTGTTTGGGTCTAATCCATATCATAACATAGTCTCCAACATTAAATTTATTTGTGTTGTCTATGTAAATAATCTCAAAGTTTATATTGCGCATTACTTGCTTGAATTTGCTTAGTGATCTTAACATGCAAATCTTGAATTCTATGTGCAAATGACATGGCAGACTCAAACACCCTAACATGAGACATGAAAGGAAGATATAAAGGTTTTCTAGGCTTGTAACAATATATAACTTTAAAAGGATTCATGTTTATCGACCACTTGATAAAGTTCTTATAGGCAAATTAGGTTGTAGGAAAAATCAAATCTCAATTTCTATTATGATCACACACTAGACATCTCAAAAGATTGTCAAACTCCTATTAACAACCTTGATTTGACTATCAATTTGGGAGTGATAGGCACTAAAAAACTTCAACTTAATTCCCACTATATGCCAAAGAGTTTTCTAGAAATAATTCATAAATCTAGCATCCATATCTGAGACTATGGCTTAGGAAACACTTTACAACTTGACAGTCTCGTCAAAATAAAGTTTTGCAACTTTAAAAGCATTTTTTGTCTTAGTACAAGGTATAAAATAGGTCTTTTTAAAGAAGCAATCGACAACTATAAAGATAGAATCATGCTTCTTTGCAGTATGTGGAAGCCTAAGCACAAAATCCTTACTTACATCTTACTAATGACAAGTGGGGATAGGCAATAAAATGTAAAGACCAATGTTCTGTTTTCTATGCTTAGCTAGTGACATGTTCGACATTGACCTACCAACTTAACTACATATTTTTTAAGCTAGACCAAAAGAACTAACATTTCACCTCTTTAATTGTTTTATTTCTTTCAAAGTATCTTCAAAGACCTCTAGAATGAATCTCCTACATCAAAAAATCATGCACTAATGTTTTTAGGATACAAAGTTTATTATAAAAAAAAATACCCTTCCTGAAAGTAATTACCATCTACAACATAATTACTCTCATCTCTTAATGTCCTATATATTTTTTTAAAATTTTAGACAAGATTCATACTTTTCTTTAAGTCTCTTAGATCCAATAACTTCAACACTTATTAGGATAATAGTGTTACCCAGCAACTTAAGGCATTTGTCGCCTTATTCTCCATTTTAGATTTATGTTTCAATACAAATTAATAAGCTTACAAATGCTCAACCCAACGACTATGCCTATGGTTGAGCTTCTTTTAGGAGTTGAGATAGTGAAGGACCTCATAGTCGGAGTAAAGAACAAAATCTTATGGTAGCAAATAATGATACTAATAACACAAGGCCTAAACTACCTCATAAAATTCTTTATCATAAGTTGAGTACTTTTATTTGACTCATTAAGTTTCTCACTAAAGTAAGCTACATAGTGATGTTCTTAACTAAGTATTCCACCTGTATCAACTCTTGAGGCATCATATTCTACTTCAAACACCATAGTAAAATCAGGAAGCCACATTGCTAGAGCCTCTATCATCTTCTTCCTAACTTTTTTAAATATCTTTTTAACTGCTTTACTTTATTGAAACTCATCTTGTTTCAAACAATCTATAATAGGAGACAAGATGGTGCTAAATCATTTGATGAAATGATGATAGAAAGTTATGAGCCCAAGAAAACTACGAACCTCATGAATATTCTTAGGTTATGGCCAATCTATAATCACTTGGACCTTAATTTTAGGTATCAACAAAGATCCCCTCACATGACACTATAAAGTGTAAAAGAAAACCATTCAATCCATGAAGAAAGAACACCTTTTGACATTGACATACAAACTTTTCTTCTTTAGGGTGGTACAAACTTAAATAAGGTGATCTAAATGCCTTTCCTTAGTTTTGTTATAAATAAGGATTTCATAAAAAATACATAGCCATGATTTCTTCCATAAAAGGCCTAAGCACTTCTATCATTACTCGTATAAAAGTACTTGGTGCACTAGAAAGGCCAAAATACATGACTAGCCTCTCGTATGGTTTATCCTTGGTCTTAAATGTTGTTTTTCATTCATCTTTTAAGCAAGTTCTAATTTGATGATACCTACTCTTTATGTCAATCTTAGTGAAGATTTGAACTCCTGCCATCATATCTAACATGCCATCCAATCGAGGAATGAGCAAACAATACTTGATAATAATATTGTTGATGGCTCCACTATCCACACACATTCTCTATAAGCAATCTTTTTTAGGTGTTAAAAGGGAAAGTACTGCATAAAGTGCTCAAACTCTCTCGTATAAATCCCTTTTGTAAAACATTCATTTACTTGCCTTTGTAATTTGGCATATTCACTAAGGTTCATCATCTAGTGAGGCAAGTTTATCAATATGGCACCAGAGATAAAATCTATAGCATGTTGAATGTCATGTATAGAGGTAACACATATGGTAGTTTAGAGGGAAAGACATTTACAAATTCTTTTAACTTTTTCTTTATCTCTTCAGGTGGTTCATCTGAAAAATTTTCTATAACCTTCTTAGCTATTAAAACAAGCATAATAGACTCTTCACAAACCTTTTTTTCAAACTTCTTATGACTTATTATGTTAAGCCTCTTTTCTTTCACCTTTTCCTTTTTCTTATTACTATCATTAGGCCTTGGTGGTAATTTAATGAGTTGAATCTTTTTACTATGGAAAGTGAATGAGCACGAATTTGATCGCTCAAAGATGGTAACATCTAAGTCATATAACTAAGGCCTACCTAAAATAACATATCTTATATCCATAGGAATTATATCACACCAAATTTTATCATAATAGTCCAAAATCTTCATGGAAAAAGACATCTCTTCTTAATCGCTATAGATGCATTGTTGACCCAGGACGCACTAAATGGTTTAGGATGTGGGACAAACTTTACTAGTGGACACTGCATTGATATAACTCCAACTATCTATAATGATCTTGCAACCTTTATCTCCATATTTAATCTAAGTGTAAAAGATATTAGTTCTCCTCTAATCTTCAATTCTTTTAGGTTATATTAAGGCATATCTAACTACATTTAACTTAGTCGTCTCCTATTCTGTAAAGTCCTGCTCGATCTGAGCGGATATAAACCTAACACATTCTTGGACTTTTCCTCCTCATTATTTAGGTTTTAAAAATCAGCAAGATTATGTTTATATACCTTATCATCATAATTTTCTTTCTCACCTATATCCTCTCAATCCTTAATGAATAAAACTTTATTGGGACAACTAAAGACAAAACCCTGACACTTAAAACATTGAATCCATAAGGTCATATTAGGTGTTGCATGGATAATAACCTTACCATTGTCTTCCCTAAGTATCTGGAAAATAGTAGAATTAGGTTTACTAGGTAAGTCACCCAATAAAGAATTATTATTATTAGGTTGGGACCTAAAAGGAATACTACAAGTGTCCTAACATTCTGTTCACTGACTTTCTATGACCAACTCGTAGTTTTACATTAGGGTATAAGCTTCATTAAGGGTGGACACACTTTTAAACACAACCTATCTTCTAAGGTCATCATTCAAGCCTTTCCAAAATCTACATAGAGTCATTTTCTCATCCTTCCTAACCACACACCGTATCTTATATTCATAAAATTATGTCATATATTCATTAGCAGACTTATTTTTTTGCCTCAAGTTATTCCACTAGTCTAAGAGATTTCTCCAATAAGAATAAGGTAATTATTTCTCTTATAACTTATTTTTCATCTCCACCTAATCAATAATAGAAGGTTGACCTCTCATAGCCAAAAACACTTTTACACTTTCCTAATAAAGTTAAGCAGTACCACTAAGTTTCATATTTGCAAGCCTTACCTCTTATTCTCAGACAAATCATATTAGTCCAATAATTGATCCATGGGTTAAATTGACCCTTAAAATTTAGAGCTTCTACCTTGATATGTCTAATGACTTGATAATTAGGGTCATTGTAGTCGTGGAGACCTTGATTGTAGTTGTACTAACGGTTCTTAGGGTGAGTTGGCCTTTAATGGTAACTGTTAAAATGCTTACTGTTGTTAAGATCATCGAAGTCATTGTGACCCTGATGGGTCATATTGGCAATTTCTATAGAAACTAGTCTTTAATGATTCCTACAGTTCTCATTAGAATACTCACTCTCACTAGATTGCCTTATTTATAAAGTTTTTATGAATTTTACTCTCTTAAAAAGGTTGTTCATCTAAGTGGACATGTTGTTTATATCAACTTGTATAAGCTGTAATTGGTCTTGAATATCTCTGAAAACATTACTAGAGTTCAGGTCTATAGTAGTTGTGAGTTCTAGATTGTTTACTAGGTAATCACTCTATAAATGAATGCAATATTAATCTTAAGATTATGATTGAGATCATAAATGACATTTGCAAGTAAAATATAATATAAAATTAAATCTAATATTTAATTATTTGTTTATTTTGGAGACTAAGCATTAACAAATTTAACCATTGAAAATATTATGGAAGCAATATTAATCATCTAAATGGACACAAGTAGTCCAAATATAATGTTATAATTTTCCAATAAATTTAGCCAAGCTCCATAACTAAATATTCAATGTAAATTAATAAATAAGCCAAAAGTTAAGTTAGCTCAAATTGTAAGACGAACTATACATTTGTGTGCATGCACGAAGATTAATATCAAAGTTAATTTTGGCTAAAAGTGTAGAAATATATGAGGAACAATGATATTCAATGGTTAAAAGAAGTGGCGCTGATGTGGTAGAGACTGCTTGCATAACGCTGAAGTGGTAGAGACTGATGCCATGTCAGTTATGTAGCACTAACGCTAGACTAGTGAATTAGTCTAACTTGAGATATTAGTTTCTTTGTTGTTGCTGAGGTTGTGGCTAATGTAAAAGGGGTAGATCTGATGGTGTGTTGTCATCTTCAACCATTGTGCTGCTATTGTTGTGATTGACGTTGTTGTAGCTAAGGGAGTGACTGTTGTCTATTGCCAAAATTAATTGAGAGAAGTTGTTGGTGTATTGTAGCTATTATCGCTGGCATGAGAAGATCCAGAGTGTTAGAGGTTGCGAATTGATCTGGATCTATGGACAATGACTGCTGCTGGTGGGTAATGGCTATTGGTTGATGGAACAGTGTATTTAGGGATGAATGAGTCTGTGTTGAAGATAAACATTAATTATTATTTTTATCTCAGCTGTAAATAAAAAGATTAAAGGATTTTCTTAGTCTATATCAACTATAACTATTGATGATGATCAACCTAGAAATCTTCACAAGTCTTAAGAGATCGATAAACTATAAGAATAATTAAAAGCATGTAGTTTGATATCAAAGTTGATATGAAACAATAACCAAAGTGATAACTCAATCAATCTTTCTTGGAGAAGACCCCTTCGATCCCGCGAGCTCTGTATGCGGGAAAGCTTGATAGCAGAAGTGGAACGTGGTCTAGTCTTCTCTGATGGTGAAGACAGAAAGATTTGGAAATCCCACAGCTCCAACGTCTACACAGTCTCCTCAGGATGCCATCTTCTAGATGGTTTAATTGTTTCATCAAACCTTCACTCCCCTGCTCTGCTTTGGAAAGGGTTTGCTCCTCCGAAAATAGATGTGTTCATATGGCTTCTCCTAAACGGCAGTGTTTGCACAAAAGATTTCTTAGCTAAGAGAAGAATCATCAATTATGAGGATGCTCTTTGCCCTTTCTGCTGCAAGGAGATTGAGACTATACATCATCTCTTCCATCTCTGTCCTACATCTTGGTCTCTCTGGGGTAGACTCTTCAGATGGTTTGGGTGTGTAGGCTGTCTGCCAAAAGACCCAAATCATAACCTTCAGGAATGGTCCGGCCTGTTAAAAGGAAATTTTCAACGTCAAGCAATTACCCTTCTCTGTAAAGGATTATACTGGTCAATTTGGATAGCGCGCAACAATATGATCTTCGACTCCAAAACTCCAGACTGGGATGTGATTTTTGACCTCACCTTTCATCGGTTGGCCTTTTGGTTGAAGTCCTCTGTTAAAAATTTCAGTTACACAGATTCCGATCTTTATAGAAATCCTGAATGTATCATGAACTGGACTAACTAGTCGGGGTTGTAAATTCCTCGCTCTCTTTATGTTTTAATTCCCCCCTGTAATCTTTCTTTTTTGCAGCCCTCATCTTCTTAATGGGGTAGCCTATTTATAATATACTCGATTATTATCAAAAAAAAAAAAAAGAAATGAAAGTAGAGAAAGAAAGAAAAAAGCCAAGAATTAAAAGTAAGGAAAGACAAGTTACGAAGAAGAGAAAATATATAGGAGGAATAATAGAAAGTTTTTGCTACCACATTGAATTTTTCCAACTCAAATTTCTTACCAAATCTCCATAACAACTTAACTACCTAAACACGCAATCATGCGGAGGCCATAGACCTCTAAACTTTCTAAATTTACATAACCCCCCCCCCTCTCCTCTCTCTTCTATCTATCTATCTATCTATAAATATATATTGAGATATTAAAATTTCAACAACAAACATTTTCTAAAGCTATCTTTGTTATAAATTACAGCTTCGCTTCTCTTTCCCTCTTCATTCGTCGTCTCTTCCAACTCTTCTCTCTGGAAACATGTTGCGTCTTCTGTTTTTGTTAACTTGGGCTTTGGCTCTTCTAGCTTCTTCAGTGGCTTCTGCTGCAATTGTGGAACGCTCATTCTATGTAATTTTTCTTCTTTCTTGTATTACTACTAAGATTTTTTGTCGACGTTGAGGGAGTCCTTGTATATAGTTTCCCGTTTTGGTAAATTACTCATGCAAAGGTTGCATTAGGATTGTTGTCGTTAATTAAACGATATATGAGTGGCCAGGATATATAGGATGGTAGCCTTATTATACCTTGAAGTTTCTTACATAGGAAAAACATTCATCAAATTAGCCATACCCTTTTGTTTTATCTTGAGCTCCTAATTAAGATCAAAATCATGTTCACGCTTAAATGGAAGGGATCGAGAGAAAAGATATACTACCTTTGATACTGCAACGTCCCAAGATTCAATATCCTACTAGAAAAGAAACGTGGGTGTCAATTGAACTACGTTCTTTAGCAAATTCAATACACTTCTTCCCACGATCATTTTTTTTTTCATCCACTTTGGACCGACCTAGATTGCATATCCTAGCAATATTAGTCTGTCGGAGAGTGTATATATATAGGCATGCAAAGATATTTTCTACTTCCTTAAACCTTTTCTACTTGTTTAATTTGTTGTGAATGTTTTAGGTGAAAAACCTTACAGTTCGTCGGCTGTGCTCCGAGCAAGTGGTAACTGCAGTGAATGGAAGCTTGCCAGGCCCAACGCTTCGCGTTCGAGAGGGAGACACCCTTATAGTCCATGTTTTTAACAAGTCACCCTACGACCTGAGTATTCACTGGTAAATCCTTGGTTATTTATTTAAGAAGCTAGACAATTGTAAAAATTCTAATTAGTGTATTAGAAAATAAACACGTTGAATTGTAAACTCTGATGAAAATTAAGACTACACGTTTCGAGCTTGCCAAGTATTTTCACTAGAAATTAGCAGCTTAATAACTATATTCTTGCACAACTTATCCTGGTATATAACATAATGTTGTCTCTTGTTCGATTTGCAATAACAGTCAGTTGTTTCTTATTTTTTGTTTTAACTCAACCAAGATACCATCCTTTTCCTTAGTCGACCATAAAATTAGAACATAATATCAAATTTGTCTTCAAGTTATCCAATAAAAAAATATAATTGAATACTTGAGAAATTAATTTATTCTTCAACTACTGTAGGCTAATATAATTATGATTAACAAATTTACCGAAGACTTGGTTCTATACCTGACATCATCGTAGTCGTCATCGTCACTATTATCCCTCTTACTTTTAAATCTATCACTATTCAATGAATTACTGATTATCTACTTTTTTTATGTAGGCATGGAGTGTTTCAATTACTTAGTGCGTGGGCCGATGGACCTTCTATGGTTACTCAATGTCCAATAACCCCAGGAGGTAAATACACCTACAAATTTAAACTCCTCCAGCAAGAGGGTACGCTATGGTGGCATGCTCATTTCAGTCTTCTCCGAGCAACAGTTTATGGGGCACTCATTATCCGTCCAAGATCTGGTCATGCTTACCCTTTCCCTAAACCCAACAAAGAAGTTCCAATTCTATTAGGTAGGTAGCTAGCCATTGATTTTTAATCTAAAGCCAGTTCATTAATGCTGAAACTGTTATTAATTTGTTGAGATCATGCATGGTGATTGTTATTAATTTGTTGAGATCATGCATGGTGATTGTTATTAATTTGTTGAGATCATGCATGGTGATGCATGTATGTTTATGTTATTGCAGGAGAGTGGTGGAATGCTGATGTTGTTGGTATCGAAAGGGAGGCAGCTGCCACTGGTGCACCACCTAAAATTTCGGATGCCTACACCATAAATGGACTCCCTGGGGATCTCTACAATTGCTCTCAAAACAGTAAGTAATAATATATATGCCGCCATCATCATCAATCATCAAGGATATTCATGATAGAGATTTACTGGTCCATCAGAGATGAAACAGTAAAAGTTGAATTTGTCCACAAGCATAATAATCCTGACACATTTTTTTATTTTTTATTTTTTTCATTTGGAACTGTCTGATTCTTATTATTTTATCGTTTATTTTGCTCCTGAAATTCCAGGAATGTACAAGCTTAAGGTGCAGAAAGGGAAGACTTATCTCCTCCGAATAATCAACGCTGCCCTCGATAACCAGCTCTTTTTCAAGATAGCCAATCATAATATGACAGTCGTTGCTGTTGATGCAGGGTACACGGTACCCTATGTCACGGATGTTGTTGTCACCGGCCCCGGCCAGACCGTGGACGTTCTTCTCGCAGCCGACCAGGAAGTGGGGTCTTATTTCATGGCTGCAAACGCATATGCTA
>Ga0325411_1005981_pt1 | contig 13396 bp, 15 predicted proteins | sample PopdelMetagenome_13_FD_206181 | JGI IMG/M metagenome (GOLD analysis project Ga0325411, IMG submission 206181) | Populus deltoides microbial communities from Bellville, Georgia, United States - Xylem-PdIQD-R4 | ecosystem: Host-associated > Plants > Phyllosphere > Stem > Wood/Secondary xylem... | reverse complement strand
GAGAGAGAAAAGGAGAAGGATTAGAAAGCTAGAGAGAAATGACGACTATCGATGAAAGTGCTGGTGCTAAGAGGTGGCTTCCTCTTGAAGCTAACCCTGATGTTATGAATCAGGTACCCTAATACACCAGTAATGTTCTATTTTTTTATTTATTTTGAAAATAATTGATTTCTTATATGTCTGATTGATTGGATGCTTCGAATCGAAGAGATAATATATTACTAATTTTGTTTTTCAGTCATTGAAATTTTTTGAAAAAGAAAAGAAGTAATGTTTAGAATCTGTTTGATAATTATTATTGTTTCAAACTAAAAAATGGTCAGTTAGGGTTTTGTGAATGATTTGATTCTGCTTGATTTATGGTTTGAGAAGAGTGAAGGGGGTATTTTTGGTTTCGAGAGGAATTTACTCAATGATTGGATTGGTTTTTGTTGTTTCATGGTGATTAGAGATGCTCTCTCTTTTTTTTTCTTCCTGTGTGTGCTGTGCTGTGTTTGGTTGCTGAGAAAGCATTGACGAAATGGTTGTGAAATGGAATTTAATGGCATAGAGGATCAGTTTGGTTTAGTTGATTTCTTCTTAAGAAGGAAAAATAAAAATAATTTTTTTTACAGATTGCTACTGAAATGCCATTTCCATTTCAGATTGTCTCTCTTTTTTCACATTTTCTTCATTGAATCTGTGCTGATATTTTTGTCATTGTGCAGTTTCTTTGGGGGCTAGGACTTCCACTGGATGAAGCAGAGTGCTGTGATGTTTATGGCTTGGATGAGGAACTCTTGGAAATGGTTCCAAAGCCTGTACTTGCTGTTTTGTTTCTATATCCTATAACAGCACAGGTTTTTGTTCTTTCTTGCCAAGTTCTGTTGTGACTGCATTTCTTGTACTTAACTGCTATGTGGATTTTCTTTTTTACTTATGCATCTACACTAACGTGTAAAAACAGCTCCTCCTTCCTATCTTCCTTCTGCTTTTATGATTTCTCTTGAATATCTTCGGAATTCTTTAATTCAAGTTTTCATGTTTGCTGAAGGTATATTTAATAGTTTTTCATGAGTTAGATTTAGTAGATTCAAGAGCAACAACCATCCACATCTGCTAGACTTCTAAACTCCTTTCTTGATCATGACCTTTTTAGCAAATGAAGTTTAATTTCCCAAATGATGTACTTAATTGCATATTGCAAAGCTAGTGTGAATATGTGAATCTGCTGATTTTGGGAAAATCTTATTTCTTAATCCAGAGCGAAGCTGAGAGAATTCAGCAGGAAAGCATTAAAACGGTGAGTACAGTGGCATTTGATCATAGGTTGAATGTAACTTCTTTGCATTAATCGGCATGCATCATGTTTGTCACTAGAATTCTTTTTGTTCAATCTTAGTGACAAATTTTGAATTATTCAACTGGACTTGTAAAATTTATGGGAAACGATAAAGAGAATTAATCAGTCAGATGCTCCCATTGTGTGTCAAAGATCCAAGGTTTATATGTTGAGCATTGTTATCAAATGCATTTACCTTTTGCCCACAATTTATTTCACTTTGCTTTGTCCACAAATAGAATGTTCTTGACTTCTGGTTCATTTTGCTTTGATAATTCAATTGCCATTTCTTCATGTGTTCTGGGTGTTCTGGGTGTAGGATCCAAGCAGTAAAGTTTATTTCATGAAACAAACCGTGGGTAATGCTTGTGGAACAATAGGACTCCTTCATGCTGTTGGGAATATCACTTCAGAGATCAAGCTCAGTAAGTATTTCATGCCATCTGTTTTAGCAAGTGAAAACTGAAATATAGTCCTGGAATCACCTCCACCCCTGTAGAAAAAAAAACACAAGGTTTCCCTCCTGTTTATATAATTAAATCATGATATCAAAGCTCTTAAAAGCTTCAATATGCATTTCATAACCAGTTCTGAATGCTCGTAGCTCCCCAAAATAAATATAAATAAAATTGATCAAAGAAAAGGCTTCTTGTTTAATTTGGTGAGAGCCTTGAAAGGAATCGGTGGAGTAAAAAACATCAGGAATTGGATACAGATGGGCTTTGCTTCCAAATCATCCATGTGAGTGGTTTCAATTGTTTTAGATTTTGAATTTATAGGATGAATTCTGACAGGCTGCATAGAGGGCAACAAGACTTTGCTTCTGAATCACATGGAAGGATCTATTATACTGTTATATCTATATGTACTTTTCACTGCATGGATTCTGCCATGCAATGTGATTGCATTCTCAACCATTTGCCTTTCTTGTTTTGACAATTTGGATCATGCAGAAATCTATGATTTTGCTATCTCCAAATGGCATAAATAGCCATTGTGTGATTGTAAACTTGCCATCCCAGGCACATTTAATGTTTTAGTTGATTCAGTATCAACAATGAGTGTTTTTTCACCTGAGAAGCATGCCGTCTTTTGTGAATTCATACTTCCTGTCAATGTGAATTCTTGTGAACTAAGGACTCGATGCATCTTCCAATATTATCAGGATCATTACCACATGATTTGAAGTCCTTGTCACTTTAACTATTACTTATTTTTTTGTTGTATAACCTTTAATTTTCAGCTGACGGGTCATTCTTCGATAGATTTTTCAAATCAACTGCAAACATGGATCCATTGGAGGTTTTACTTTAGTTCTTTTTTGTCTTTGGCTATTCTGCTGCTGCTCTGTCTCCCTTCTTCTGCCCCAAAAAATTCATGTCTACAGAGTTTTTGATGTTTTGATGTTTTGATGATGAATCTTATGATTCTTATGATTGCATCCTTTTCTTCCTTGTGACATCTTCATTTTATTCATGTAGCGAGCAAGATTCCTTGAGAATGACAGAGAAATGGAAGATGCTCATTCTGTAGCGGCCACAGGAGGTGATACAGAGGTGAGTGCTTTGGTAATTACAATTTTAGTGAATGGCGATGGAATGTTGTATTTTATCTGGTGATATCATGTGTATTTATAAACATAAGGAGGCATGAAGAATAAGCCTTCTTATTTACTCTGTTTTACTTTTATTCTTGGCATGGGCAGGAAACCCCTATGATGATTAGAGAATACAGTAATAGATCATAGTATTTAATCAAGCTATGTTTCCGTAACAGGTGATCTAATTGATAAAGGTTTTATCTTATTCTAATTGATGTACAGGAAGTTTTTTTTTTTAATGCGCATGCTGGTTAAGAAATATACATAAGGCTGTTAGTATTTATGTTTTTTACTGGAGAAAATAATGATTACTATATTCCATAGAGTTAAGAACCTTAAGCATGGGTGCTAAAGAACTGAGTTGGAGCTCTGGAGGTTGGATGAGAATTGTTTGCCTCAAGCTAGCATAATTGGGTCAATTACCTGTGTTAGAAACATGTCATAACTACATGAGCTTCTGACCCATGGCAAAATTCAGCAAATAGGCTCTTTGAAGCTCAATGAAATCTTCATGGTTTTTAACCAGTTTAATTTGGAGAATAGGATGGAGTTGGAGAAATTAATGAAGAGGTTGGATCTTGAAAGAGCTAGAAAGACGGGCTGATGAACAGACTTTGGGAGAAACGTAGGATGAAACTATCTTCATGGGGGAAAAAGTCTGGGCTTGGGTTTTTAATATGTGAAGTTGCAGGAATGGCATTATTTCTCATGTTTGATGGGGGAATAATGGGCAGCAATGGTTGTAAAGGCTCTGCAATGAAACTCCATGACCAAAATCAATAAACTTTGTTGAAAAGTAGCAATATTTTTGCTCCATCTTCATTTTGCTTGATTGAGGTCATTCCTTTTGATTTCTTGTTAATTGTTGGTTGTGCAGGCAACGGAAAATGTGGACACTCATTTTATCTGCTTCACCTGTGTAGATGGTAAATACTAAAATAATTGACTTCTCTTTCTCTATGCTTCTTTAAAGCATTAAAAAAGAAAAAAAATGTGATTTTCTTAATTCATGATCCTAAATCATAGTTATGTTGTACATAGGAAAACTTTTTGAGCTTGATGGAAGAAAATCTGGGCCAATATCTCATGGTGCATCCTCACCAGGCAGCTTGCTACAGGTATAGATTACAATCCTTTAGTTTATTTTATTGTTCTTTTAAACATTTAGTGTACGTGATTGCTAAGAAGGGAACATTAGAGATAAATGCGTAGTGTATTTTGTTGTCCTTATAAACGTTTAGAGTATGTGATTGCTGGGATGGAACATTATAGATAAATGTTTTTGGGTAATAGAAATAGTGAAACAATTAGAATGAAGCACAAATGATAATTTTAAGCACTGAGGGGGTTATTGCTTTAATTACCAAGTGGAAGTCGTTGAATAATGTGGCTTAGAAAGATTTTTGGTGCACAAGATTCTTGTTTTAGAGGCCATGCTGCTGAAGATGTTCTGAGCTAAGAACAAGACTCTCCCTTTATGTTTTAAAATTCAACAAACCCGTCTTGTCAACTCTATGCTGCTTGTCCTGTGCTCAGCCTTTTGGTCGGTCATGACAGTTTTTTGAACTTCCAGTCTTCTACCTTAGGAAGGAGGTTGGTAGCCTCAAAGTTCAAACCCTTTCCAATACTATGCCGCAGGCAGGCCTTAATCTGGAAAAATTTTAAAAGTAATTTACGACAAGGAATGGACATGCATATAACCCATGAGTTTGTATGTATTTTAATGACCTTTATTGCATAACAGGATGCTGCTAAAGTCATACGAGGCATGATCGAGAAAAATCCTGGCTCGCTCAACTTTAATGTAATTGCAATTTCAAAGAGAGCTTAGGTTTCAGTCCAAGGTTGGTGTTTTGATCTCATCCAGGCGCAGATGGTTGCAATTTTAGGCAATGCTCGGTAGAATATATTGTAATGGAAGGGAAAGGGATAACAGATGCACATTTCCTCTTTTCATCACTTCACATTCTACCAAACATGTTATTTAGTTCTTCCAGCTGTCGTCAATGTAGCTAGGTATCTCTGCACCTGAAATCTTTTCGTTTTTAACTATTTCCATTAAACATTTTAGCACAAAACTCTGCCTGCTTTACCAAGAAATAAAAACCTTTTTCATGTGCGTTGGGATCATATTATCTTACCACTCATCATTTGTGTTCAAGATGCGTTACTTGCTAGGAGGAGCAGGCCTGTGCGTAGTGGGGATCATTTCTTCTCTTATTATGGGATCATTTCTTTGCGATATCCTTGCAAACAAATCACATCGGCAGCCATAGATTCCGAACACAGTGCCAGATATTGCGGAGTTACGGCTCGTGCATTGCGAGGTAAACAAACCTAGGGAAATAATTGAACTTTGAGATACCTGTTGCTTGGTATCCTTGAAGACGAGATAAAGATGGACATGGGAGGAAGCAAATGAACTTGGGCTCATCCCCCAAACATTTGCATAACCATCTTCATCTTCATTTTAGGCCTTCAAAAAGAAACCTATTGAATTTAAAATATATATTAAAATAATATTTTTTTTATTAATACTTTAAAAACATAAAAATATAATTTTAAACAAAAAGGAATTTTTTTTATTTTAGAAACGTCGTTTTAAATGCAATTTCAAATAGCTCTATCGACTGAATCCAAACCATTAATTTTCAAGGATTTGAATTTTCCTATAGAGAAAAATTACCGCAAGTTTTTTGAAAATTGTAAACATATATTAATTGGGTAAAATGAAATCTTAACCGTTGAAATTTAAATTAATTGTCAAGACATTCTTAACATGATAGATCAGGTTACCTCAAACTTGAAAGGAGTCGAGTTTATTAGCCTCGCCACCATCGCTACAAAACAACAAACAATAATAAATTAGAAATTGAAAAGAAGTTAAGGAGTTAGTTTGATAGCAATTGCAGTTTCTGTTTTCTATTTCTTTTCAAATTCTTGAGAATAAAAAAACAAAAATTGTGATTGTTCTGGGTCTTGATCGAAGAGCAAAACTAACAGCTACTTTTGAAATAATTTTTTTTCTTTGATAACTGATTATTGGTGTTTTATATTTTTGAAAATAGAAAACAAGTAAGTCTTGTGATTTTGTTTTCCAAATAGAAAATAGAAATGAATAAGGTGATAGGGCGGCACACATCGTTGCCCTGTCCCTCCTCTTCTTTCGTAGGAGCAACTAGGAACTAAAACGCTCGTGAGCCTCTTAGATAGTGCCAGGAAAGATGTGTTATATATTTACAATCTCTTAGAAGCGACCACAAGGTAAGCTCCATCTCCTTATAGGGATAATAATTAATCTGAATGAATGATCTCATCGGCTTTTGATATACGAGTTCATGAGTAATGGAATTTTAGCAAACTCCATATTTACATTTCCAAGACCTGATTGGCATAAGATAGTTAAGATTGCATTGGAGATTGTAGAAGGGCTTCTATGTATACATGATGTTTACCTGAAAAAATAAACATTTATTTACATATCCACCAAATAAAAATACTAATTATTCATATTTAATAAACAGGGAATGAAAGATTGAAACCGAGCATATAAAATCGTTCATCCTTAAAAAATCCTAATCAACCAAGAAAAACCAAAACAATCAACTTGATATGTTCTAAAAAGTTTAATCTACTCAAAACACGAGTTATTAGTGGATTGAACTAATCAAGTGTTGTAAATTGGTTGGGATTCATTTAATTGTCACCAAAAAATAGTTTTGATTGTATAGGATTGAACTAGATTGGTGACCTGTGCTATACTTGAACTAGATCAAAATATTTTTTAATGTAAAAAAAAAAAAAGAATAACCAGACACTACTAGCATGCTTTCTAGAAACAAGAAAAATTTATATACTCTTGATGGTGGGCACAAATTCGAGCTTGTGAAGGAGAAGAAAGGCTCAAGATCGAGTCCAATTCAAAACCGAGGCCGAAGAGAAGAAGAAGAAGAAGGGAACTAAAACCGAGCCCAAGAGGAGAGGAAATTGGTTTAGGCCAGAGCCCATCAATCCTCTCATTTTACGTGTTGAGTTATTTTGCGTGTTTATCGAATTTTAAAATTTATAATTTATAATTTTTTAATGATTGAGTAAACTCAAACTCATAATCAGAGAACTAATCAATTTAACTATTAATACTTCAGCGGTTCAGCCATTTATGACAGTGTAGCCGTCCACGATAACAATGGAACTGTCTATAATAACAGTGCGACAATCCACAATGAAGGTCGTCATTCTGCATGATCACATAGCATGAAAATTTATCTTTGAAACCGTCAAATTTTGTGTGTGTCTTTGTATATATTAAAGACTTGAGCTTGGTGTCCCATTCAAATTTTGTCCAAAGAAAGAAAAAAACAGCAGTCGACAATGGAGATAGAGGAAGGGCAAGCCCAAGTAATCCAAAAGTTCGTGAACAAAGCCTCAACTCTTGAAACCACCTCCTCTCTCGCCAACCTCATAGTTGAAGCCACTTCTCAACCTTCTCTTTTCGCTTTTTCCGAGATTTTATCTCTCCCTAATATCCTCCAGGTTTTTTTTTCTTCTTTATTTTATTTTTAGCTAATAAATTAATTGGTGCGTTCAACAATGTTCATCTTTGTGTTTTTAATTGTTTTGCTTCTTGTAGAGAAATTGATTTATTTTAAACCTGAATTCTCAATGGCAGCTTCAAGGAACTGAGGATTCTGCTTATATTGATTTGCTTCGCTTATTTGGTTATGGAACCTGGCGTGATTACAAAGGTAAAAGAAACAAACTTTACCCTTTTTTTTGGCTGTAGATTTTGTTTTGTGGGTTGGCTTTATCTATCTCCTACAAGCAATGCACTTGATTGTTTTCTTTTCTTTCTTCTTTAGATTGTGCGTGTAGGTTTGTTTTTTCATGTTTGAATATTTATATATTTGTTATCCTCAAGGTACTTCTGCTATGCTGCCAACGTTGTCACAGGATCAAATCCTCAAGCTCAAACAACTCACTGTGCTTACTCTTTCTGAGACCAATAAGGTACTGGATTTTAACTAATGTTAGTTTTTTTTCTCATTTGAAATTTATGCGCTGGATCGAATTTATAGCTGCAATTGGAGTGAACTCCTTTTATTTTGTTTGTTTCGTTTCATGAGATTTCAGTTTGTCTTGCAAAATTAGAATTTTATGCTCGAGTTTTTCCCTTTGCTTCATGTTCTACGGGATAAACTCTCGCTTGTTTTCATATTCTCCATTAAGAAAAAAAATGCTATTTTGCTGTTATAATTTTAGTTACTCCTTATAGGTTCTCTTTTACAATAAACTTCAAGAGGAACTTGAGGTTTCTAATGTGCGTGAACTTGAAGACTTCCTTATAAATGACTGCATGATACGGTAGGTCTCCCCATTTCTGCATCAGGTACTGGAAACATGTATCTGCCTTCCCTGTTAATTAGTTCTGAATGATCCTTTTGTAATGCTTTTTTTACAGGGCATAGTCAAAGGGAAGTTGAATCAGTTGGGAAGATGTTTTGAGATTTAATTATTTACCCTGTGAAGAATAAGCCATTTGTTTGGCTTCATCAAGTCTCTAATAAATGTTTTCGATTTAATGCTTGATTCTCTGGGGTTATTTCATTTGTAGGTGCAATTTGCAGCAGAGAGGGATCTCATGCATGGGCAGCTTGGGAGTATGATAGATACTTTGGGAAACTGGTAGGCTTATAGTCCCTATTTTTTCAAATACACGCTTTAGTTCAAGTATATTTCAACACAGATTCCACACAAAGTCCTATTTAAGGTCATTGACTGTCTTAGTTTCTGCATTTCTAAGAATGATTCCTGGTTGGAGCATCTCTTTCTTGTCAACGTGCAGTAATTGTGCCTCGGTTCAAATTGTTTGCGATCCCTGGACTTGGTAATTAAACACAGGCAGACTTGTTCTGTCATGTTAAAGGGGGCTTCACCATATGGTTCTTTTATCAATGACTTGGAATAATGAAGTACAATTTATGAAAACATGTTTTTTATTAATATGCATCTAAATAGTGTAGTTACTAAACTATTTACTGCTTTATGTTCTGTTTAAGAAGTTGTTGGAGAGATGATGTCTCGATGAGTCATTTCAATTGATATTGTATTCATGAACGTCACCTTCTACATTGCACCTTATGATCTTTTACCTTTAGCTAACCCTAGGGGCAACCTCACGTGGTTTCGAGACAAATCACAATTTGTAGCCAAGAATAGGGATGCTGAAGGAGGATAAGCAGTTGAGGATTCATGTTGTATGCACTATTGGAGAACTTGGCATCATGATGCAGCCAAATACTGAAGAAAGTATGTTTTAATAAACTCCCAGTGGACAAAACTAAAGAATTTGAGTTTTGTCTTGCGTTTTGCAATCAAGAGGATCTTCTTAAAAAAATCAATTGAGATGTGCTGGGGACTTGTATGAAAAGGGGGCTTCACTTTCCATCAAAGTATTTGTTCCATCATTCATCCAGTTATGTCATTCAATATCCCACAAGATGTTGAGACAAGGATTAATGCAGGATGAAATGTTGCTGAAATCTCATCCATGATAAGTTGCAATCTCATCCATGATAAGTTGCCCATTTTAGTTTTGTTGTGGGTGAGTATGGACAAAGTTAGTCCAGTGTTATTGCCACATTTTGGTGGTCACACTGAACATTGGGTGGTTTGAATAAGATCGTGAAAAGCAAATTGTCAGAAAGTACTAGCTAGCCCTCCTTGGGACATCTGCACTAGCTGTCATCCTTACCTGGGATGGTATGGAAAAGGAAGCATAAAGAACCCTCTTTCGAAAAAGAAAGTCTCAATACGATGGTGAGGCAGCTATTTATAGACAAGTCAGAAGATTGAATGTTGAATGGCACCGGGATCATTGGTTGATACTTCTTTGTACAGTGGAATTACGAAATTGCATATTCTGTTGGCAATGATGTGTTGGGATCTATTGGTTAACTCGAGTGGCTAGTGTTCTCTGCTGTGTACATCATGTGATTTCGTTCTCTGCTTCGGATTTTCTGAAATTGTTGTGTTCACATTAATTTCACCAAAGCATGATTTTTTTTTTCTAATCCCATTTTAATTTGGTCCCATCCCCCCGTAAACTCCTTATGTTTATTGTCCTTGTGAAGCTGGTGTGGAAGGATGTCACAGCTATTGTTTGCAACTTTCAGGCTAGCCACTTCAGACACCGTGCTTTCCTTGATTGAAGAAAAGATTGACTGCGCTAGTAAAATGTGTCAGTTGAACATGGATCACCAGCAGGAACACCAAGGTAGAATTGATGAAGGAAAGAAAAATATCCATTTTAAGGTGTAAGCTGAATATGCATTCTACTTTGTGAGTTTTTCCTTGCTCTCCTGTTGTAATTTGACTTCTAAATTTCTGGCTATCAGTGATCCCTGTGGCATTGGAGAACCAACCATGAAAAGTAAAAGAAACTTTGGTTATGTTAAATGTTTTAAGTTCATCTCTTCATAAGTTTTAAGCAGACACATTTCATTTTATATAAAATACAACGAAGCAGTTCTTACCATAAAATTTCCAGAATATGTGATGAGGAGGAATTCGAGTGCTGTGATTTTAGTAACCCTGAATCTTGAGCTGTATGTTCCTGCAAATTATTTCCATTGAGATAATTTCTTATTAACTGTTATATGGTCCCTTTTTTTTCTTTTTGGTTGGCAGAAATCACAGCACATGCAGGACCTTTGTTTCTTGGAATATGGTGATGGTTTTGACTTTCTTGGTGGACCAATGGAACATGAAGAGGATCTCATGCGATCCAAGAGGTAATCCATCTTAAAGTTGTGTTCTATATTGCATGCGATTACTCATTCATTTCAGGCAAACAGTAATTTCCATTGATATTGTTGAATATATGGATGGGGAATTAAGTTGATTAACGAGGCAACTAAGCAAGTTATTTTTGTATGAACTGTAACCTATAGGTCATGCATCTGAGCCTCAAAAACACCCAGTTTTCTCGTCCTCTTGTGGCCGAAACATGACAAAGTAAGCTGGCTGTCTTTCTTCATCAGCTTGATCCTTGACATTGGTGGAAGTGAAATATGTGCAATTAATGAAACAAAAGGGGCACCATGGCCTTGTTTCTCAATTAAACCTTTGTGATTTCATCTGATACGAATTCACCATCTTAGTGAAGTTCATTGATATCTCTTATCAAAAAGAAGAAATGCAGCGGCTTAATCACCATCTTATACATGTTCTTCACCATTCATCAGGTTTACTTCACATAGATTGCATGTTTTCCATTCTGTCTTACTGATTCAAACTTGTTAATTTCCAAATCGCAGGAGACGGTCACCGCACAGTTACAGGCGAAGAAGGTCGCTGTACCCTTGATGTGTCTCCTGGTGGTAAACCAAGTTGCTCATGGCATATTAGAATCAGGAATTATCCAGCTAGAATCAGAAATTTGTCCCCATTTTCTCTCTTTTTTAAAAAAAAATTTGAAGTCTCAGGGGGGAAATTATTCAAATTTAGTGCAGATTCGTATCCTTATCTCAAAGCAAGGATGTTGGTTTATATTGTCTTTCCGCATGCATGTCAATATATTTCTAAAACCAGCAGCTGATATTTCAAAACCAAAGCAATTGATTATGTTCACACAGATTTCTCGCATCTCCATGATGCCTCCGTTGGTCGGGCATTGGGATTCTGCAGGTACAACAGTATAATAGTCTCTTCAGTCTTGTGCTCGTGGTTGTGATCTATCTTACCCTTGGATCTTGGTTATCTTCCATGGATAGTCTTAAATTTGAGAAGCCAGACATGTCTGCTTTAAAATGTTTCCATTTTGTTTGTGGTAATTTGACCGCAAATCAACAATGACAGAAGTCGAAAATTATGAGTTGAATAATAATGATGAAGATGATGATGTTCGTTACCATGATTGAAATGACTATCAACAAATAAAATTTATAACCAAAAGAGTGAAGACTAGAAATATCCAAAAATAGAATGAAATGTTTCCATTTTCCGTTGGAAGAGATTTTACATCAAAATCACAAAATAGCAAAACTCTATTCACAATCCTTTTACAGTTTTACCCCGGTTAGCAGTAATTGTTTTTCCCACCCCTAACAGTTTCAAAATTATGGAAATCACCACAATGTTAAGAGACTTTTTCACTTCCAAACATTATCTAGATAACCACCATTTGCTCGCCATGTGTACCCACTTGACATCCAACCCCATTCCGAATTTCCAGCCCAGCTTTAGCCACCACTGTAGCAGCACCCGCCGTGCCACCAACCTTCTTCCTCCTCTTCGGTGACCCGCTGTCCACCGATGATGATGGCTCCGGAGAAGACCTCTTCGAAGTCACTCTAACCGGATCAGGCTCACCGGAATTCACCCTCAACGGGAAATTCAACAACGCCCTCGACCCACGCATTCTATAGGCAGCACGGTCGTAAGCCAACGCCGCATCCTCCGCCGTCTCGAACGTCCCCAACCAAACCCGGGCCCCGTTCTTCGCTGGGTCCCTAATCTCCGCTGCGAACTTCCCCCAAGGCCGCTGCCTCACACCCCGGTAATGCTTCCCCTTGGACGGAAGCACCGCAGGCTCAGCCACTGGAACCGCCGTGGAGGGCGGCGAGACAGCCAGATTCTCTGTGGGTTCCAATTTCACTAGTGGGAAATTGGGCTGCACCAGTTGATCGGTTTTGAGTGATGGGACCCACCCAACGGTGACGGCGTCGCGGAGGACAGCATAAAGGAACATATCCTCGGAATCGTCGACCTGGAGTGGCAAGTCTCCCCAGTTTTCTGTTAAGCAAGGATACAAGCTGCTGAAGCTTGTGCTCCTGCAATAAACAAGGGGTGGAGTACAATTAGCAGCTGGAGCAGCCGTCGTCGTTGTAATTGCTGGAGTGTAGCTGCAAGTAGTGGTGGGAGCAGTAGAAACAGTTTCGCTTTGCAAATGCAAGCGAACGGGATCAAGAAAGGCATAATCGGGCTGATCAAGTAAGCTCTGCCCGTACATTATCAATTACTCCTTAATTCTTTTTCAAGCTTTGATGAGAGGTTTAGTGGGTGCTGACGGATGAGTAAAGCTGTGGGTTTTGAGATTTTGTATTTCTTTCCTGATGGGGATTTTCTGGGTATATATAGGGAGGAAGGTGCATGTACCAAGGGGAGGGCTTAACTTTTCAAAAATACTAATAAAATTGCAGGTGGGGTTCCGTTTATCCTTTGTGGGCGTGATGGTGGCTTCGGAGGAACCTGCCTTTTTTTCTTTGAAGTTTCTCTAAAAATATCGGGTGCAGTTTTAGTCACGTGTTTCAATTTGCGATATTTGTTTCGGTCTGGACCTCTTTGATGAGGGAAGGGATGATGATGTCATCTGTAGTCTTAGAGCAGCAAGTTGTCTTTTGTCTCTTTCTCTATCTCCTGTTGTCTGCCTTGTGATCGCCGGCTACTTTATTTTTTTATTAAATATTAAATAATTG